>Ga0208522_1002065_pt1 | contig 12283 bp, 9 predicted proteins | sample ETNtaG_25_FD_185763 | JGI IMG/M metagenome (GOLD analysis project Ga0208522, IMG submission 185763) | Marine microbial and viral communities from oxygen minimum zone, Eastern Pacific Ocean - ETNP201302SV86 (SPAdes) (version 2) | ecosystem: Environmental > Aquatic > Marine > Oceanic ... | reverse complement strand
TAAGCCAGGGATTGCTTTGTTCGCATAATAGGAAAGACTTTTTTTAGAAACCTGATCAACTAAATCTATATAATTTCGAATGGATTTTTCTTCTTTAGGGAAATAGGAAATCATTGTTTCCAAAAACGCACCTTTGCCAGTTATGAAATCATAGGTTTTATCAGGGAATACCATACGATCATAAATATCATCCATTCTGGCCCAGTGTAAATTACCGTTTGAAAGGTAGTCAAATAGACGTCGTAAGAATGAATTTGGTTTATGAAGATTGCCGCCGATATAGTGAATGCCCACATCCCATTCATAGTTATTACGTTTAAACGTATGGGTGTATCCACCAAATTTGAAATGTTTTTCCAGGACTAATACTTGTTTCCCAGCATCTGCCAGTAGTCTTGCTGTAGCAAGACCACTGATTCCCGAGCCTATAATAACTGCATCCCAGTTTTCTGCAGCCATTGTTGATTTATACCGATCACCAATCGGCATAAATAACTTCCCGTATTATATAATTAATCATTTTCCCTTTTAGTTTGGATTATCAGAAAATACAAACAAAGCGGCTCAGTAATTGAATCTTTAATACAGAAAATAAAATTTGGGGCATAGCCCTGCAAGCTTATCCTCTTGATCCTTGCAAGAAAGGGGTTTCTCTATTGCAGGGCTATTCCCTGCTAAGAAACTATAATAAAATTTATATGACAGACAGTGACTGGGCTCACATAAAACTCTAGGGTTGAAAGACTGGCCAAAACCGAAAATTATTATTTTGTTCTATCTTATTTCCAGAAAGAACAATGTTATGGCGTTCTGTCAGACGAGAAAAATCTTCCCCATTTGGTCGCACCCATTCAATAAAACTTTCAGCACCCCATTTACCCATTCTATGAATATAAACAATATGACTGCCGGAAGGAGACCATTGACCATGATAGGCTAAATGCCCAGATGGCATATTAGTTAAACGTGCTTGTCCTGAACCATTTATATTCATGGTCCAAATATCGTTTTCTCGTTGGTACAATACTTTTCTACCATTTGGAGATATTTTAGGGCGATCATCTGCTTCCAAGGCACATAATGTCAAAAATTGATCATTAGATCCATCAAGACTAATAGACCAAATTTCTAACTGATTTTTTGTAACCTGGGAAGGCATGACATACAATATGTTAGATTCAGGCAAAGTTATACCCACAGGTACAACGGCATCTGCTGGATCATTAAATGTAGTTACTTTCTTGTAACCTGATCCATCTGGTCTAATAGTATAAAGATTCTTGCTACCAAACCGATCCCGTGCTGTATAAACCACCAAAGAACCATCCACAGAAAATATCGGATTTCTAGGATCTACCTCATAGGATAGTCTTATGGCCGCTGCACCACTATCTAATGGAAGACTATAAACTGCCGTACCATAACCAATATTTTTTACAAAAGCGAGTGTGTCTCCTGCAGGATTCATATCAAACCAAAGATCCGTGAAAATTTCAGATAATATAGTGACATCACCGCTATCCATATCCATCATCACAAGGTTAGGGTCTCCTAAATCATTATCTGTAAAAAACAGGGTTTTACCATCTGGGCTGAAGTGCATGGGATATCCCAATCTTGAAGATGGAGTGCCATCTGTTTTATTCAAAACATCATGGTATTTCTTTGCCATATCAAATTTGAGCGAATTCGTTGTGTCAAATGGATTTTCAGCTAATGATTCAATCCACATAACGGCAGGATCTATAATGCCAGTATCAACTGTTCTTTGACCTCGTATCGGATTATCCATAAGGTAAAATGCGCTTTCTTCCAGCATTAGCCTTAGTATAGAACCTGTGGATTCATGCTGGTAATACGTTTCTTCATTATAGGTTAGATCTAGACTAAAGATATCCAATTGATCACTTAATCCATATCGATCACCAAAAAACAAAACTTGTGTTATTGCAGAACCGCTAATTGAATCTGCAGACTCCAACCCCCAATAATCTCTTGTTACAAGTGTATAAATACGATGTGCACCCCAAGATATATTTTCATCAATAAACGTGGTGTCATTTACATCATTACTTACTAATAATTCTGTAATACCTGTAGTATCATCGTCAGAACTGCCATATAGAACATATTGAGCGAAATCCTTTTCTCGATTACGGGTCCAAATCATATGAAAGGATTGATCCTCGTGTTTAATGTACAAAAATTTTGAAGGTATGGGGACCGCATCTAAAACCTTTGTCAGCTGACCGGCAGCAGTAAAGCCAAACGTATCCTCTACCGTAACCCAATACCAACGGGGATTTGCGGGATTATATTCATTAATATTTACTAAAGGGGTATCAATTGTTGTTACTTCAACAATATCAATTGTATCACCTCCAATAGAATCGACAGCTGAAAGTAAATAATGGCTGAAATCACTTATATGTGATTGCTGCCAGTTTACCTGCATTAATAGTGAATCATATTCTATTGTAGTTATTTCCACCAATGGCGGATAACCACGAGACTGATCAAAATATACCACTACTGTATCACTACTGGCAGTGTTACCAATTGTATCAAATGCAGTAACAAAAATCCGGTGTTCATTGGTATCTGCAAAGTGTGTCGTATTTAAGGTAAAATCATAAAATCCAGCAGTAACCTGTTTTTTTACTAAAAAGGAATCCAGATGCAAAATAACTGAATCAATGCCGCCATCATCAACAGCCAAACCAGCCACTGGATGCAATTTGGTTAACGTATCATTATTTTCAGGATAGGTAAGCCAAAGAAATGGCGGGATCGAGTCCAGTAATTTGGGCGGTTCATAAATTGTCGTGTCAATAACATACCCTGATATCCAAGGATCAGGTATAAAGGGAATCCTATCAAATATTTTTGGGAGTCTTAGTTTCGGGAGTTTTGGTATTGATGGAATAGATGGCAGACGCACGGCACACCCCGGTATTAGGATTAATAACAGGAGAAAAAGAAGAATACGATTTTTCATGTCAGTTGTCCATAAACACTATTATCAAGCTACTATTGATTACTAGATGTATGGAGATAAAGGGATAGATGGTAGTAACATCTGCTGGAGAAACAGTGCTTAAGTGCTGGTACGAATTCATAGTTGGTATGTAGAACCCAGATAGAATACAGGAAAAATAACTAAATAAAAAAGAATAAAATTAATCGTTTGGATGTGATACAAGAAAAAATCAATTTCTTTCAATACCATTATTTGTTAGCACTAAGATAAATTCAGTATAAAATTAGCATAATAATAAGAATGAAGAAAAATTTCGTGATCAATAGTGTTGAATTTGGCGGTAGGGATTTGCCAATAATAGCCGGGCCATGTGTAATTGAGAGCCAAGAACATGTATTACGTATGGCAGAAAAGATAAAAATAATCACAGAAGATATAGGTTTACCTATGATTTTTAAATCTTCTTTTGATAAGGGTAATCGTTCATCCCATACATCCTACAGGGGCCCCGGTCTTGAGGAAGGTTTGCGAATACTTGAAAATGTAAAAAAATCACTTGGTGTGCTACTGACAACTGATATTCATGATGCAACACAAGCAAAGCCAGTAGCAGAAATTATTGATATTATTCAAATCCCTGCATTTCTTTGTAGGCAGGGAGATCTTCTTAAAGCAGCTGTCGCTACAGGTAAAATAATAAATGTTAAAAAAGGTCAGTTTATGGCACCTTGGGACATGAAAAATATTATTGATAGAGTTAAGCATGTTGGTGGTGAAAAATTAATGCTAACGGAAAGGGGAACTTCCTTTGGATACAATAACTTAGTTTCTGACATGCGTTCAATTCCAATTATGCAAGATCTGGGGGTCCCTGTCGTTTTTGACGCCACCCATAGTGCACAGCAACCAGGAGGACTGGGGAAAATGACTGGAGGAACCCGCGAATTAATACCAACACTAACCAAAGCGGCAGTTGCAGCGGGATGCGATGCGGTTTTCATGGAGGTGCATGATGATCCAGAAAATGCCCTTTCTGATGCGGCAACTCAGTGGCCACTTGATAAACTTGAAGCATTGCTACAAAGCATAAAACATATTCGACAAGCTAGGGATAATTAGATATGATAATGATAATGTGATCTATATCAAATTGTGATCTATATCAAATCTAATTTTAAACTATTGCCTTTTCGCTATAATGATAATAATATTGCGTTGAAATAGGTAAATGAACCTCGGAAATAAGGGTAAATAATTGGATTGGAAAGACTTATTTGCATAAGAAAGGGAATAACCAAGTAAAAGGAGGGATTATGAATAAAATCATATCTCGAATGTTAGTTTTAGGCCTCTTGGTCAGTTTTGTTCAGGCACAAGCTCCGAGCAGAGACATAGACAAGGATGCCCACAAAGCTAGTAAAGATGTCAAAAATGAACCTAAAGATAAAGCTGCTAATGCTAATGCTGGTAAAGCAACCAGTGTCTTAGGTGTTAAGGAAGCCTCTAGAATAGGTGACGATATGCCTGATGGAGTAACTAGTGATTATGGTCAGAGACACGAAACCGTCGCACCTCCCTCTGCAAAAGCAGACAAGGGCGCAAAAGGCGTTTCTAAAGGATCTCAAAATATAGGACCATCTGCTAGAGTAACTGGCGATCGTCAGCTGGCAGGACACACAGACAAATCAGCAAGTCAAAGTGGTAAAAAGCAAGGTGGCTTAAGAGGAGTATTCAGCCGGATTTTTGGTGGTGGTGGACAGAAAGTTGACGGCGGCGGAAAATCGGGTGCTGCTCAGCAACCTAAAGCAGGTGATGGACAAGATCGACCAAGTGGTAATCAAGGTCATCAAGAACCCAAAGGCGAAAAAGGTCCTGCTGCACCAAAACCACAAGATGGTGGTGGACGTTAATAAGATAGTTTAACAGTTAAAAAAGGGCAGTTTAAACTGCCCTTTTTTTATTTTCTCTTTCTTTTTTATACATTTTAGATTCTTTGTAGTAATGAAGACATTTAAACAATATTTGATCGGTATTATTCTAGTTCAATCCATAGGATTGGGTACTGACATAACAAATCAGTTTGGTGCATCCTATTATGAATATGGAGGTAATTATGAATATTCATATTACAACCTATCCTGGTACTATGCGATTATAGGAGATATTAATCGAGGATCAATGCAGTTACCAGATACTGAATTCTCACTTTATTTAAGCACTAGCAAGTCAACTTATTACGGGTACATGTATACAAATGATGCAAATCTTGTATTAAAAACTGATCTTTATGCTAATCAAAAATTTTCTCCATTTTTAATTTTTCAATGGACTTTTGATTCAACAACCGCGCTGGATTATAGATACAACCCTGGAATAGGAGGAAAAGTTAGATTAGGACCCCCAGGATTCTCAATAAGCTATGCATTTCTCGGAGAATATTATAAATACACTGGATATGAAAAAGGTCAATTGTTAAGACATTCATTTAGACCAAAACAGAAATTATACCCGATAGACGGCATTGAAATAGTTGAAGAGTTTTATTATAAACCTGAAAATGGAAACTTTGATAATTATCTAATCGAAAATATTCTCTCAATTTCTATAGATACTGTGATACCTGGAACTGCAATTTCCTTTCAACACACTTATAACATTAACAGTCTTCCTCCAGAAGGCTACAAAAAAGAAGATACATTCTTTTCTGTAGGTATTTCTGTAGATTTATAATAATTCATTTTTAGCGTATTAATTTTATAAATGAAGTTCTGTTATTTTATAATTCCTATATATCTATTTCTATGTTCAATAATTTATGGTACCGAGTGGTCTAATTCTGCTACTTTTTCATTTGCAAATAAAGCAGGTAATACAAATATAAATTCATTTTCTGGCAGTTTAGCCAGCAGCAACAAGGGTGATTTCAAACTTTTTGGTAAATTATTAACTGATTCCGAATTCAGCTTATCGGCAAGCCACTCACGAAGCACTCAAAATGATACCAATCAAGTAGAGCATAATGGTTCAATTGGCTTATTATTTGATTACAATGCCAACCAAAATTTTTCGCCATTTGTGTTTACTGAGTGGGAATATGACTCTCTTGCAAGGCTTGATAACAGAACAAATTTAGGTGTGGGGGCAAAATACAGATTTACAAATTATTCATCAATTAGTGCTGCTTTATTAATAGAAAGTCAAACTTATACAGGTGATCCTGCTGAATTATTGAGTCGAATCTCTATAAGGCCAAAATATAAACGGTCATTTGATAACGGCAGTATTTTTGACTGGTTAATATTTTATCAGCCATCAACTAGTGACTGGTATGATTACCTAATAAAATCAGAATTAAACGCATCATTCCAAACAAGTGTTCAATGGCTCGCATTCACTTGCACTGCATTATACAATTATAATTCAACGCCTCCTGCTGATGTAAAACACGCAGACCTGGATTTAACTATTGGAATAACAATTTCCTTTTAATATTTATTCTAGCATTACAATTTCCTGTTTGTATTTTAGGAGGTTGGTGTGTTCTATATTCTTAGAAAAATATTTTTAATTTATTTTGTCATTTTCCCTATCTGTGCAGCACAATCAATGCGGACAGATCCTGCGCCAGGAATAGGTAATTATAAGATACCATTCTACGCAGCGAATACATACCGTATAAATATTCAGCCACCAGATGAATATTTAGGATTTAAACTTGGATCAAGACCTGTACACCACGCTGAAGTCTTAGATTACTATAATTACTTAGATAAACTGCTGGACAACGTTAACCTAACTGAATATGGAAATACATATGAAGGAAAACCGCTTGTCTATCTCATGATCTCAAGCAAGAAGAATATGGTTAACTTACAATCCATTAAAAATTCCATATCTTCTTTAGCAGATCCAAGATTGATAAAAACCGTTACCGCTGCTAAAAAGATTATTGCTGACACTCCGGCTATTGCGTGGATGGCTTATGGTATTCATGGTGATGAGATATCCAGCACTGATGCTGCAGTACAATTGGCCTATCAGCTAGCAGCAGGATCGGATCCCACTACAAAAAAAATTCTTGAAGAACTGGTTGTAAGCATTGATCCAGTGGAAAATCCAGATGGGCGTGAGCGCTATCTCCAGCAACTCAAACAATGGCGTGGTACAGTGGTTAATTCCGATGCCAGTAGCTTGGATCATTCTGGATTCTGGCCGTACGGTCGTGGCAATCATTATCTATTTGATCTCAATCGCGATTGGTTTGCTACCGTTCATCCAGAAACAAGGGGGAAAGTGTCTGCAATTTTGGAATGGAAACCGCAATTCTTAGTGGATTCTCATGAAATGGGTTCTATGGACACGTATTTGTTTAATCCACCAAGAGCGCCATTTAATCCATTCCTTCCCAAAACCATACATAAATGGTGGGACAATATTGCTAAAGATCAGGCGGCAGCTTTTGATGAATATGGATGGAGTTATTATACCAGGGACTGGAATGAAGAAGTTTACCCAGGGTATGGCAGTTCGTGGGGCATTTACATCGGATTAGTCGGTATTTTATACGAGCAATCTGGTGCAGACGGATCTATTGTAAAAAAAGAAGACGGCACGATCACCACATATAGAGAAACCGTACACCATCAGTTTATTAGTTCCATGGCAAACTTGACGACCATTGCGAATCAGAGAAAAGAGTTACTACAGGACTTTTATGATAGTCGCAAAAAAGCTATTTCAGTAAAGAATGCTGGAAAAGCATTTGTATTTGCGTCTGAATCAAACACCAGTCGTTTGGATGCCCTTGCGGAAACATTAAAGCGACAAACCATCGAAATTTATAGAAATAAAAAAGAGCTGAAACTGCCAAAAGCTACGACCAGTACAGGTGATCAGGTAACACGGCAAAATATACCTGCAGGTTCATTGATTGTTCCAATGAACCAACCATTGAACTTATTAATTAATAACATTCTATCATTTGATATTCGATTAGATACGAAAAGTATGGAGAAAGAACGCCAGAAGATCATGAAGGGCCAAGGTTCAACACTTTATGATGTCACCGCCTGGTCTCTTTCACATGCATATGGGACCGAGAGCTATTACACCGAAGCAATGCCAAAATTCCCAATGGAACCCTATAAATCCAGCAAGAAAGAAGGGAAACTAATCGGTAAAAATCCCAAATATGGGTGGGCAATAAAAAGTAATGATGATCAGTTTTATCATGTTCTGGCCCGACTATTAGAGAATAATGTGAAAATATGGTGCGCGAAAGAAACGTTCAATGTAGAAGGAGAGTTTTTTCCTCGAGGAAGTGTGATTATCCGAAATAACGCTAATCAAGAACTCAATAAAAAGTTATTGAAAAAACTGGCCTCTGATTATGGTTTGGATATCTTTGCAGTAAATACAGCATTGGTATCTAGCGGGCCAGATTTGGGTAGTGGTGATTTTACAATGTTAATTAATCCACGTATAGCCATTGCAACCGGACAGCCTATTAGTTCTTATAGTTTTGGTACCACATGGCATTTACTGGATTCCAGAATGAATAGTCGTACATCACTTATTAATGTCATGAGTCTTGGCTGGCAAAATCTCAGTAAATACAATGTTCTCATTCTTCCCAGTGGTAATAACCTAAAGCGTATACTGGGCGATAGTGGACTAAGTAAATTAAAAGATTGGATAAAAGATGGTGGTACATTAATCAGCTACAGTAATAATGCGGCGTTTCTAGCTGATTCATCCGTTAGCATTAGCTCTGTAAGGCTGCGACGACAAATATTAAACAAACTGGACTCCTACGATCGTGATCTAGCCTTTGTGAAACAAGCAAAAAATGTTTCTATAGATAGTGTAGCCCTATGGGAGGGAGGATCATTGGAGGAAAATCCAACCAAAGAAGATAATAAGGAAGTTCCGGACAATATTAAAGAAACGGATAGTATTGGAAGAAAATTTCGTCCGCAAGGTGCAATTCTAAAAGTAAACATGGATCCTGAACATTGGCTTTCATTCGGATGTGGAGATTACGTACCGGTACTTTATAACACTGGCAATGTATTTATGGCAAAAAGACCGATAATAACTGCTGGAAGACTAGCCGAAGAATCAAAACTACGTCTGGGTGGATTGTTATGGCCAGAAGCTAAATCACGAATCGCAGAGTCTGCCTGGGTAACGCAGGAGTCTTATGGAAAAGGGCAAATAATTATTTTTGCGACTGAACCCCATTTCAGGGGTTATTTTAGAGCCAGTGAGAGGGTGTTATTAAATGCTATCTATCTAGGGCCTGGAATGGGTACCACCCATTCTGTCAGCTGGTAAATTAAAACTAGAATTAATCCAAGATTTAAGATCTGACATAGTATTAAAAACATTTACTTCCTTTTTTTCCAACCGCTCAGTGCTTGTATGTCCCCAGGATAATAAAGCGCAGTGAGCACCAATTGCATTTGCAACTTCCAGATCATGCTCCGTGTCTCCGATAAATAAAGTATGTCTTGGATCAATTCCCGATTTGTTTATCCAAGCTTTACCCGTCTCAATTTTTCCGTATGCATAATGGTTATCCTGCCCCAATACAGCTATGAAATAATGGCCAATACTATGGTACTCAACTAGTTTATCTAAGATCTCTTGGCTACTGGCCGATAGAATTGAATGTGAAACATCATTTTCATTTAGCCCAGCGATCAAATCTATTATTCCATCATGTAACTGTGGTTCAAAAGCTCGAACGTTGTATTCATTGATAAACTCTGTCCCTGATACAGAGAATGGTTCTTTTTCAAAGTCGAATCCTAAACGTCGATAATATTCTATTACTGGAAACGTGAAAAATTGCAAGTATTGATCTTCTGTTAATTCATCCATATTCCGTCTGGCTAATACACTATTCATAGCGGCAATTGTCAGCCAACGATCGTCAAGCATTGTACCGTTCCAATCCCAAATGATATGTTTTAATGCTATCATTAAATTTCAAACATGGGGTATAAAAAATTAAAAAGCGATAACTTTTAACAATGGATTTTCAACGTTTTATTACACAACTCAAAATCATGATCACTAATGGTCTCCCTGGTGAAGAGTCACACCAAAAAATGCGAGTGATTTATGATAAATCTATAGAATTACCTTTTTCAAAAATTAATTCTACACCAGCAGCTGTATTGATATTATTATACCTAGCAGATAATGAAATATCTTTTTTCTTAACCAAACGTACCGATGAGCTAAAACATCATAAAGGGCAAATATCTTTACCTGGTGGTACGCAAGAAGGGAATGAAAAATTAATTGATACAGCCCTGAGGGAAACACATGAAGAAATCGGTATAAATAAAACTTCCATATCGATTATCGGTACAATTACTCCTCTATTCGTTCCAGTTACAGGATTTATGATATACCCATTTATTGGATATTCTCATAATAAGCTAGAGCCCAAACCGGACCCTGTAGAAGTTGCAACAATTTTCTCAGTTAATATATCAGATCTTCTCAATGAAAAGAATCGAACCACTGAGCAACGGAATATCCGCGGATATGATGTACAGGTCCCGTATTTCAAACTCAATGACTATCAAGTTTGGGGGGCTACATCCATGATCCTTTCCGAGTTTAGAGATCTTATAAAATCCATAAACGAGAAATAAAATGAACCGAATTGGTATTGATCTTGGTGGCACAAAAATTGAAGCCATATTATTATCTTCGGCAAATAAAGTAGTAGAGCGCATGCGGATACCTACAAACCAACAGGATGGTTACGAAGCTATCATTGAAAGAATAATCAATTTAACGAAAAAAGTTAGATCTAAAGCAAAGCAGAAATGCAGTATTGGTATTTGTACTCCCGGTGCTTTGGATAGGGAAACAGGTACCTTAAAGAATAGTAATACTGTTTGCTTAATTGGTAAGCCAATAAAAACTGATCTTGAAAATGCATTGAATTGTTCAGTGACGATTGATAATGATGCAAACTGTTTTGCCATGGCAGAGGCATTATTGGGAGCAGGAAAAAATTATGCGATTGTGTTTGGTGTAATAATTGGGACTGGGGTCGGTGGCGGTTTAATATTAAACCGCCGTATACACCATGGTCGGCTATTTATTGCTGGAGAATGGGGGCATCAAATACTATACCCTAATGGCCGAAAGTGTTATTGCGGGAAAATGGGTTGTGTGGAAACCTATTTAAGCGGTCCTTCGTTGGAGAAATATTGGGTTGAACTAGGCGGAAAGCCCCTTTCTCTCGAAAAAATAATTGAATCATTTGAACATAACCCGAATATGGAATATTTAAAATGGAGAAAAGAGTACTTAGCTAATTTTGGCATGGCACTTTCCAATGTGATCAATATTATTGACCCTGACGCAGTAATCCTAGGCGGCGGCGTATCAAACATATCATTTCTTTATGATGAAGGAATTGCCGCAGTGAGAAAAAACATATTCACCAATAAGGGTGGTACACCAATTCTGCCAAATAAACTAGGTGATTCTGCCGGTGTTTTTGGCGCTGCTTTATTGGGCCAAGATTAATGGAATTTGGACAATGGCTGAACTCCCTTACTTGGCTTGACCATGTTGTTATACTATTAATTTTCATGGTCGCCAGTTATCTGGCTAAATTATCAATTGCAGGGTTCAAACATATTATACAATCCGCTCAAAAAAAGAATCCTTACCTAGATCAATTACGAACTACGCCATTTCTATTTTTCGGTTTCACAATTCCATATACAATACTGCTATACAAACTATTGGGTAATATTATCACCCAATATTTAAAAACTATTTTTTAGAACGCTTACGCAGCCTTTGCATCGTTTTCCAAAGCGCTTTTGGTAATTTATCAAGCTCATTGAATTGTCCGGCACCTTTTAACCATTCGCCGCCATCAATGGTTACCACTTCTCCATTAATATAGCTGGCCTGATCGCTAATTAAATAGGAAGCAAGGTTTGCTAATTCTATGTGCTCACCAAACCGTTTCAATGGAACGCGTTTTTTCATTTTCTTTTCAATATTTAAACCTGGGGGGACTAATCGTTTCCATGCTCCTTCTGTTGGGAATGGCCCAGGGGCAATAGCATTGGAACAGATATTGTATTTTGCCCACTCTACTGCCAGAGAGCGTGTCATTGCCAGCACTCCTGCTTTTGCAGATGCAGAGGGAATAACATAACCGGAACCTGTCCAGGCATAGGTAGTAACTATATTTAATATATTTCCATTTTTTTGTTTAATCATTTCTTTACCAACTGCAAGTGTGCAATTAAATGT
>Ga0208522_1002063_pt1 | contig 12286 bp, 11 predicted proteins | sample ETNtaG_25_FD_185763 | JGI IMG/M metagenome (GOLD analysis project Ga0208522, IMG submission 185763) | Marine microbial and viral communities from oxygen minimum zone, Eastern Pacific Ocean - ETNP201302SV86 (SPAdes) (version 2) | ecosystem: Environmental > Aquatic > Marine > Oceanic ... | reverse complement strand
ACACCGGCACCATCCCCGGCACCAAATTCTTTCGCTGCAATGGATAAAATACCAGACCCGGATCCAAAATCCAGGAATGACTCCCCAGGCCTTATATGGCTCTCCAGCCAGCGCAGGCATAGCTGGGTGGTGGGGTGGGATCCGGTTCCAAATCCGCTGCCGGGCTCAATGATCAAAGTTTTGCCAACAAATTCTGTTTTGGATTTCCAGGGCGGCAGAATACGCAGTGTTTTTGAGACCTGGATCTCCTTGAACTGGGCCTGAGTGTGGGTGATCCAGTTGCGGTCTTTAAATACGTTTTCAGAATAAGCAGGTGTTTGATCCAGGTCCAGGATAAGGCAGAGTTCTTCAAGAAGCTGGTTTGTGGAACGACTTGCATCCATAAGCAGAATAATCACATGGGTGTCACCATGAAGGGGAAGGGGAGTATGGGGGTCGTCAAACCAGTCCGACTCTTCCAGAGAACGTTTATCCTTAACCGTAACAGATAGAACATCTAGGTAGGAAAGCTGCTCTACAATTCCCTCAAGTTTCAATCCCGGGAAGTTGAGAGTTATATTTTTCCAGGCCTTCATGGATTCGTAATTTACGTGCTATGAATTCCCGCGGCGACCTGAATACAGAACAGCAGAATCCCAATTCAAGGGGGATTGATTCCATGTCTGTGGAAGACATCCTCTTAACGATCAACAAGGAAGATGAATCTGTTGCTTCAGCGGTGAACAAAGTAATTCCTGCCATCAAGCTAACCGTTGAATTCACGGTAAACTCTCTTCGTGCTGGGGGCCGGGTCTTCTATATCGGTGCAGGCACCAGCGGCCGGCTGGGTGTATTGGACGCATCGGAGATACCACCAACCTATTACGCACCTCCAGATCTTTTCATTGGTCTCATCGCCGGTGGAGATGATGCTTTGAGACGATCCATAGAAGGAGCTGAAGACCGGCCTGGTGATGCAGCACAAGACCTTATACCGTACGGGATCAATGAAAAGGATACACTAGTGGGAATTTCCTGCAGCGGTGCCGCAGCATATGTAGTGGCAGCGCTGGATCATGCCCGCGAAAAAGGTGCCAAAACGGTTTACCTGGTCACAAACCCGGATCCTTATTCCTTAACCAAAGTTGACGTGGTTATCCATGCGGACACGGGCCCAGAGATTGTAACCGGTTCCACACGGATGAAAGCAGGAACGGCAACAAAAATGATCCTGAATATGATCTCAACCACCACCATGATCAAACTGGGTAAGGTCTACGGTAATTTGATGGTGGATCTCATGGCTGTAAATGACAAACTGGTAGACCGGGGAACCCGGATTATTGCTCAGTTAACAGGATTAGGGTATGATCAGGCCAGAGAAAGTCTGCTGGCGGCAGAAAAATCCGTTAAGACTGCGGTTGTAATGGAGACTCTCCAGTGTACGCTCCCTGAAGCACGGGCTGAACTGGAAAAAGCTAGTGGTTTTCTGCACAGGATCATTGATTCAGGCGTATGAAAAAAAAGATACTGTTCAATAAAATAAACCGGGAAGAGCTGAAACAGGAACTGGCAGCCGAGCCATTTAAACGCAACACGGCTTCCTTTTACCGATATGATCCCATCGCTGATCCCCAGGCCTTTCGCGACGAACTGTATTTAAAATGGGATGAACTGAAGGTATTTGGTAGGGTCTATGTGGCCACTGAAGGGATCAATGCCCAGGTCAGTGTACCGGAATACAACTGGGATGAATTCCTATCTCAAATGAACGGGATGAGGGAATTAAATAACATGCCTATTAAGCGGGCCCTCCAGGATGGCCACTCTTTTTATAAATTGTCCATAAAAGTACGGGATGAACTGGTGGCCTATGGTGTTCCAGATGGATCCTACTCTATGGATCGCGTGGGAAATCACCTTACCGCGATAGAATACAACGCTGCCTTGGAAGACCCGGATACCATCATCGTGGATATGCGTAATTATTATGAGAGTGAGATCGGCCGTTTCGACCATGCCATTATACCTGATGTGGAAACATCGAGAGATCTCCTTCCGGCAGTACAACAGATCCTTAAAGGAAAAGAAGCTGAACAGGTCCTGCTTTACTGCACAGGAGGTATCCGGTGTGAAAAAGCCAGTGCCTATCTGATCCATCATGGTTTTCAGAATGTACACCAGCTCCAGGGCGGTATTATTCAATATGCCCACGATATCAGGAAAAAAGGCCTGGACTCAAAATTCAAAGGCAAGAATTTTGTCTTTGATGAGCGTCTCGGCGAGAGGGTTACTGATGATGTCCTGGCAGCCTGCCATATCTGCGGCAACCCTTGTGATGATCATACTGATTGTAAGAATGATGCCTGTCATATTTTATTTATCCAATGTTCATCCTGCAGTGAAAAATTGAATGGCTGCTGCTCTGAAGAATGCCGGGACTTTGCTGCCCTGCCGATGGATGAACAGAAACGGTTACGCAAAGATCCTGAGCGGGTAGTATCCAAAACATTTTTTGATTCCAGGATCAAGCCAAAGCTGAATTCCAGTCCATGAGACTCCCCATTCTCTATTCCTTCCGCCGCTGTCCATACGCCATGCGGGCACGGCTGTCCCTGGCCTATGCAGGGATTCCCTACGAACACCGGGAAATTCTTCTTAGAGACCGGCCTGAAGCACTGTATCACCTTTCGGCCAAGGGAACTGTTCCTGTACTGCAGCTCCCAGATCAAACTGTGATCGATGAAAGTATGGACGTTATGAAGTGGGCACTCCAAAAAAATGATCCGGATCATTGGTATACAAGTCAGATCAATGAACAGGATGCACTTATTTTGAGAAATGACGGGGAGTTCAAGGAACGGCTTGACCGGTACAAATACCATGTTCGTTTTCCCAAGGAATCCTATGAAACCTACCAGGAAAATATCTCAGGTATCCTTAGTGAATACGACCTGACCCTTTCATCCAGCAGCTATTTACTGGGTGGACAGGTGTCCCTAGCGGACATGGCCCTGTTTCCTTTTATCCGTCAATGTGCTCATGTGGATTTAAACTGGTTTATAGGCCAGTTTAAACATCTTGCAGAATGGCTGGAAGCCTTCAAGGAATCGAGTCTGTTTGGATCCATTATGACTAAATATGATATCTGGGAAGATGGGAATAAGGGAGTATTGGTACAATGGGTATGACTTCCGTGCCAATTAAACATCTTCTTCTGATCTTGATCTTTGCATTGGGCTCGGGACGGTTGACAGGCGGAGAAACGATTGAGATCAGCGATTCTGTGTTTTCCGCGAAAATTGAACGGGATGAATGGGGTGTACCCCATATTTATGGGAAACGGGATGCGGATGTGTCCTTCGGGCTGGCCTATGCCCATGCCCAGGATGATTATAAAACCATTGAAGATATTATGTTTGCCGTGCGGGGAGAGTTGGCATCCATCTACGGCAGGGATGCTGCGGTCAATGATTATTACGTTCACCTGTTGAATTTCTGGAATACAATTGAAGAGCGGTATGAATCAGAAGTGGCGGATGATGTGAAACTGCTCTGTGATGGGTATGCGGCTGGCATTAACCTTTTCCTGGATGATTTTCCAGACCAGAGGAAAAAACAATTATCAAATCTTACTGGCAGGGATGTGATTGCAGGATTCTGCCATAAAATGCCCCTCATGTTTGGCCTGGACGGCGTCCTGAAAAAATTAGCAAAAGAGAAACCGCCGGAGTTTATAGGTTACGGTGATGAACTCCAGTCTGGTCCTTTTGATATGGTTGCCAGCAATGTGATGGCTGTGGCCCCCCAGCGTTCCAGTGATGGATACACCCGGCTCTGGGTGAATACTCACCAGCCCTGGGACGGGCCCGTGTCCTGGTACGAAGCTCATTTGGTGAGTGAAGAAGGCTGGGACTTTTTTGGGGCCCTGTTTCCTGGATCGCCGGTTCCCTTCATTGGTCATAATCCCTACCTGGGCTGGAGCCACACCGTAAACTCACCGGACCTGGTAGATGTATATAAACTGACGATCAACAAACAAAATAAGGACCAGTACTGGTTCGAAGGGTATTGGAAAGAACTGGAGGTCAGGACTGCTCCCATCAAGGTACACCTGTTTGGACCCTTTTCCTGGACCTTTAAGCGACCCGTAAAAGAATCAATCCACGGCCCGGTTCTGGAATTTGATCACGGCACTTACGCCCTGCGAATATCATCGATCAAGGACCTGAGGTTTGTGGAGCAGTGGTACCGAATGGGGAAGGCCAGGAATTTTACAGAGTTCAAGGAAGCTATGCGGATCCATGCTATACCCATGTTCAACACGGGATATGCAGACCGGGAAGGCAAGATCTACTATGTTTACAATGCAAAAATACCCAAGCGGGATCCCCGTTACGACTGGCGAAAGATCCTTCCTGGAGAAAGTAAACAGACGCTCTGGTATGAATATGTTCCGTTCGACCGTCTGCCCCATGTCTATGATCCCCTGGAAGGATTTATACAGAATTGCAACAGCAACCCTTACCTGGCAACAGGCAGCAAGGTAGATGCATCAAAACCTTTGCCGAAATGGGCAGGGATTGAAACCCATCAAACCAACCGGGCCTTAAGAGCCCTGGAGACCTTCGGTATTGATCCATCGATCACCCGGGATGAATTCTTTGATTATAAATATGACGTGGAATATTCCCGCGAATCAATCCTGGCTGGCGTCAGGAACAGGTATATCCAGGATATGTCTGACCAGGATATTCCGGATTTAAAACCGGCCCTGGACTTGATCAAGGGTTGGAACCTGAGAGCAGATTCCACCAATACCGCTGCAGCCCTGGTGATCCTGTCCCTGCCCAATGCATTTAAGATCGATAATTTAAAATATGACCAAGATTCGATTACGGTTGATCTAAAGAAAACCATCAAATATCTTAATGAAACATTTGGCAGGATCGATGTACCCCTGGGACAGGTCCTGCGTCTGGTCAGGGGAAATACAAGCTTGCCTCTTGCGGGCGGTCCTGGACTTTTGCGAGCTATCTATTTCAGGGAAAAAGATAATACCTATCAGGGCTTTGCCGGTGACTGTTACATTCAGGCGGTGGAATGGGGACCGGAAGGACAATTGAATGCCTGGAGCATCCACCAGTACGGGAGTGCCACCCTGGATAAAACATCTAAACATTACGATGACCAGGCCAGGCTTTTTTCAAAGCAGGAGATGAAGCAGATCCGGCCATGAAACACGTTTTCCTGCTGATCTACATCTTGATGATAACTACAGCCTGCGAGTCCGTTGAGCTCATCCCTGCTGCTTCTTCAGATTTAATGAGCCAGGTTCGCAGCCACAAGGGTAAAAAAGCCGTCCTGTTGAATGTCTGGGCCCTCTGGTGCGTCCCCTGTGTGGAAGAGTTTCCCATGATCGTGGACCTTGATAAAGAGATGTCTGAACTGGAAGTAATCTTTATCAGTGCTGATTTTGATGACCAGTTGGAAGAAGTAAAGTCCTTTTTAAACCGTCAGGGTGTGGACCATATATCCTATATCAAACAGGAGAAAGACGAGCCCTTCATCCAGGGCATTTACCCTCAGTGGAGCGGAAGTCTGCCCTTTACGGTTGTGTACAGCAGGGAATCTGGAACGATTGTAGATTCTTGGGAAGGCAAGGAATCAGAATCAAGATTTAGAATGGCAATTAACATCGCATTAAACTCTTAGGAGTCGGATTATGAAACTCATATTGAATATTTTAACACTCATGACATTTCTCTCAGCTGCGGAACTGGAGATCGGTTCCACCATGCCGAAAATGGATCATGCACTCAAGGATATCAGCGGCAAGGCCATGACCCTTTCAGATGTGAAAGGGGATGCAGGCACCCTGGTGGTATTTTCCTGCAATACCTGTCCCTGGGTCATCCGTTGGGAAGACAGGTATGTGTCCCTTGCTGATAAGTACATTCCCAAGGGAATCGGGATGATCACTGTGAATTCCAATGCAGCACGGTTTTCAGGGGATGATAGCATAGAAGAAATGATTAGCCATGCCAGGGAAAATAATTACAATTTTCCCTACGCCCAGGATCCGGGATCTGAGCTGGCTGCCGCTTTTGGGGCCACAAAAACACCCCATATTTATCTCTTTGACCGCAACGACAAGTTGGTGTACCGAGGGGCCATTGATGACAATGCAAAGGATGCTCTTAAAGTTGATGTACCTTACCTGGCTAATGCTATGAATGCCATGCTGTCTGGAGAAAAAATAGACCCCGTATCCACTAAGGCCCTGGGCTGCTCGATCAAGTATAAATAACAGTATATAATAAAAAGAGCCGGACAATCAAAGTCTTGACGATTTTTCTTATCCGGCTCAGACCCGATTCCCTGTTGAGTTAATTAAAACTCCCCAGTTTCTCCTTTGCTTTCGCTCCGGCACACCAGGTCAGAACTTCTGTAGGATGTAGGAACAAGTCCTTATTCCTTTTCCGTTCCTAGAAAAAATTAATAAAAACATCCAGACACATCAAGGATATAATAAGATTATAATGCTTGTAAAGCACATTTATGAATGGTTTTGATGCACTGGAATAAGGCTGTTTCATTGTTAATTTTAGTGATAGACGAATGGAACAAACCTATTACCTGATCATCATGGGCGCACTGCTGCTGGAGTATGCCCTCTCCACCATTAGTTCCATGCTGAACATGAACAGCATTACGGAAAAGGTTCCTGACGGATTCCAGGATCACTACAATGAAGACAAGTATGCAAAATCCCAGGCCTACCTTAAAGACAATACACGGTTTGGGCTGATCTCAGGTACATTCAGCCTGGGGCTGACCCTGGTGGTGATCCATACCGGGCTGTTTGGCATCCTGGATACCTTTGTCCGGGGCAGTGCAGTGCATCCCATTATGGCAGGGCTCATGTTTTTTGGTATACTCTTTATTGTGAATGATATCCTGAACCTGCCTTTTTCTCTATACGGAACCTTCGTGATTGAAGAGAGATACGGATTTAATAAAACAACACCAAAGACCTTTATCCTGGACAAACTGAAAGGCTACGGCCTGACAATTGTACTGGGCACCATGATTATGGTACCGATCCTGTACTTTTTCAATACCTATGGTTCCAACGGCTGGTGGATCGCCTGGGGACTGATCACTGCCTTTATGATCGCGGTTCAGCCCCTCTTTGTCCATGTGATCGCACCCATGTTCAATACGTTCACACCACTGGAAGATGGGGAACTCAGGACTGCTATTGAGGGCTTTGCAGAACAGGTCAATTTTCCTGTCGGACGTATCGATGTGATGGATGGCAGCCGCCGTTCGGCCCATTCCAACGCCTATTTCAGCGGCTTTGGAAAATCCAGACGTATCGCTCTGTTTGACACACTCTTGGATAAACACAGCACGGAAGAGATCGTCTCGGTGGTAGCTCATGAAGTGGGACACTACAAGAAAAAACACATTATTACGGGTACGGCCCTTGGCATTATAGAAACAGGGATCATGCTCTACGTATTCAATTATTTTATGCAGGATCAGGCCCTGTTCTCCGTCTTTGGAGTGGGCCAGGTTTCCGTATACTGCGGTCTCGTCTTTTTTGGGATGCTCTATTCCCCGGTGAGCCTGGTCACATCCATTTTTACAACAGCCTTAAGCCGCAAGAATGAATTTGAAGCGGATGCCTACGCTCTTGAGACCACGGAAAAACCAGAACCCCTGATCTCCATGCTCAAGGGCCTGGCTGCCAGCAACCTTTCGCACCTGACGCCCCATCCACTGATGGTATTTTTATCCTATAGCCACCCGCCCGTATCCCAGCGGATCGAGGCGGTTCAAACATCTTAAATAAGAGGAAACTCCTATGAAGCTCTACCTGATCCATGCCGGATTTTATGACAAAAAGGTTTCCGGCGGTTTTTATGAATCCCATACCAATTATTTTGTGGCGGCAGATACAAAAATGGAAGCCAAGAAAAAAGCTAAAACCATCCCTGAATACACCGATAAGAAAATGCATATAGACGGCATTATGGAAGTGAACCAGGTAGACGGCTATGACGTTCTGCTTAAAAGGGCGAAAGAAGAAAAGGATGATGGGCAGGTTACATTTGGATATGATGAAGTAAAAAAAATCGATTCATGATTCACCTGGTCTGGTTCCTGTTTTGTCTTTGTTCTGTAACCGCTGCCGAACTGGATAATGGAGAACGGATCGAATTTGAAAGCGCAAACCCCTTTTCCTTTTACCACATTATTACGGACCTGGATCACCAGCCAATACAAGATACGTATGGCATACTGCGCTTTCCAAAAAACACCCAGCAGGAAACATTTCCCCTGGTTATAGGAGTCAACGGCAGTAAGAACTGGGCCGACCACCATTTGGAATACCTGGCCATGTACAGGGATATGGGTTTTGCCACTTTTGAACCGCAGAGTTTTAACAGTCGGCAGGTCTCATCCACAGTAGGGGAGCAGATCTCGGTAACCACGGCCATGATGATCCTGGATGTGTACCGGGCGCTGGAGATCCTGAGCCGGGATGACCGGATCGATGAAAATAACATAGCCATCACAGGCTGGAGCCTTGGGGGCGGAGTAGCCCTGTTTTCTGCTTGGGAACCCTTGATCGATGCCATTGGGGTTGAAGCACGGTTTGCGGCCCATTTGTCCATGTATCCGCCCTGCCTGGTGGACATGGATCTGATCCGGTTCTCACCGGCCCCGATCCATATCCTGATCGGTGAGATGGATGACTGGGTTACGGCCAGTGCCTGTGAAGACCTGGTGTCCGATCTGCAGGATGAAGATGTCAATATTGAAATCACCGTCTACCCCAAAGCCCACCACGGGTTCGACCGCAAGGGTCCTTTGCTCTCAGCGGATCAGGCTTATGCCACGGGGGACTGCCACTTCCGGATGCGGGCAGACGGGGCTCTCTTGATGAATTTTCTTAATATTCCCATGACCACGCCCCTGCGCCAGAAAATAGCCCTGGGACTGTGTGCTGACAGGGGTACAACCATTGGCGGAAATGTGGAAGCAAGGAAGGCATCTTTTGAATTTGCCCGGAACTTCATGACTAAATATTTAGTTCAATAAATTAAATTTGCCGGTTTAAAGCAGGGCCAGAACCGTTTTAATTTTAGGGATGGAAAATCCAGCAATTGTTCTATGGATACCGATTATAGTTGTTACTGTTTTAAGTATATTGAAACTGCTCAACAAGGGAGGCCCCAATGGTAAACCATGGATCAGAATCGAAAAGGTAGAAGACAATGAGTAAACATTTAGCACTTCGTTCCGGAAACCCGGCCCTGCAGTCATCCACATTCAAAGACCATTTATCCGGAGCATCGGAAGGAAGAATGACCCTCTCTGGTACGGTTAATAAGACAGGAATTTCCCTCTTGCTTGTGATCTTAAGTGCCGGCTATGCCTGGGGAAATCCAGCCATGCACGGCCTGGCCATACCTGCAGCCATTGTGGGCTTTATCCTGGCCATGGTTACCATCTTTAAACCTACAGTGGGACATATTACGGTGCCTGCCTACGCGGTTGTGGAAGGTGTATTCCTGGGAGTGATTTCCATGATTTTCAATGCCATGTACCCTGGAATTGTGGTCCAGGCGGTTTTTTTGACTTTTGGAACCCTGGGTGCTTTACTGCTGGCCTATAAATCGGGCCTGATCCAGGCTACAGAAAATTTTAAACTGGGTGTGGTGGCCGCCACGGGCGGGATTGCCATCCTGTACCTGATTAACTTTGTGATGGGCTTTTTTGGATCTGGAATGGGCATTATTTCCGGTAACGACACCATGGGCATTCTTTTTAGTGGGTTCGTGGTGGTCATTGCTGCCTTGAACCTGGTCCTGGATTTTGATTTCATTGAAGAAGGAGCCGAAATGGGCGCGCCTAAGTACATGGAATGGTACGGCGCGTTTGGTCTTTTGGTGACCCTGATCTGGCTCTATTTGGAAATATTGAGACTCCTGGCAAAGCTGCAGAGCAGACGCTAGACCCATCAGAAAAATTCCCCCCCATGGATCGGTTCGGCCTAATTTAATCAATGGCTGAGCCTGTCTTCACCAATGATGCTGTAGTACTGGGCATCCTTATGGCGATCCTGGCCTTTGTATTCATTTCATCTAAAAGCCAGCATCCCTTCTGGAAAAAATTCTACACCTATGTTCCCACACTGCTGCTCTGTTATTTTATTCCTTCCATCTTTAATTCCCTGGGCATTATATCCGGGGAAGAATCAAAACTCTATTTTGTAGCGTCCCGGTATCTTCTTCCTACAAGCCTGGTTCTGCTCACCATCAGCATTGACCTGCCGGAGATTAAAAAGCTGGGGCCAAAGGCATTGATCATGTTCTTTACAGGAACCCTGGGTATCATCATAGGCGGTCCCCTGGCCATTCTTCTTGTTTCAGCCTTTGCACCGGATGTGATCGGCGGCGCAGGGCCGGATGCGGTCTGGCGAGGCTTAAGTACGGTGGCCGGGAGCTGGATCGGCGGCGGTGCCAACCAGGCAGCCATGAAAGAGATCTTTGGTGTGGGTGATACTGTATTTTCTGCCATGATCGCAGTGGATGTGATCGTTGCCAATGTCTGGATGGCTTTTTTGCTCTACGGTGCCGGCATTCATGAAAGACTGGACAGCTGGCTTCAAGCTGATACATCAGCGATCACGGAGCTGAAGGAAAAGATCGAAGCATACCGGGCCCAGATCATTCGCATTCCCGATCTCACCGATGCCATGACTGTCATGGCGGTGGGCTTTGGAATTACGGCGATTGCACACCTGGGTGCAGACACAATCGCACCCGCTATTCAACAGCATGCGCCGGGGCTGGCCCGCTTCAGTCTTACATCCGGTTTTTTCTGGCTCATTGTCCTGGCAACCAGCCTGGCCCTGGCCCTGTCTTTTACAAAAGCACGGGAGCTGGAAGGGATCGGTGCTTCCCGCTACGGAAGTGTTTTTCTCTATATACTAGTGGCCACCATCGGCATGAAAATGAATATTCTGGCCATTTTTGAAAACCCGGGTTTTTTTATTGTGGGGCTGATCTGGATGGCATTCCACGCCCTGCTTCTGATCGTTGTAGCCAAAGGGATAAAGGCACCCTTTTTCTTTATGGCAGTGGGCAGCCAGGCCAATGTTGGCGGCGCAGCTTCAGCACCCATCGTGGCATCAGCTTTTCATCCTTCCCTCGCGCCGGTGGGCGTACTTTTGGCTGTGCTGGGTTATGCCATTGGAACCTACGGGGCCTGGATCTGCGGTATCCTGATGCAGGTTTCTGTTCCAGGAGTAACCCAGTGAATCAAATTTTGCTTCCAGCCGTTCTCCGGGTTTAGATTGCACCATGAATAGGCTGCGTCCACTCCTTATTTTCCAGTTTTTTACCGCTCTCTGTTTTGCTGAATTTGAAAAGGATTTTCAGTTAAAGCTCATCCTGGCAGAGCCCGGGGACACAATAAAGCTGGAATCGGGCCTGTTCCCGATCCTGGGTACACTCTCCATGGAAGGGAAAGAAAATATTGTGATCCGCGGTGCTGGAATGAACGGCACGGTCCTGTCCTTCGCCGGTCAGGTGGAAGGAGCCCAGGGCCTGAGCATCACCAACTGCACCAATATTACCCTGGAAGATTTCACTGTACAGAACGCTAAAGGGGATGCCATCAAGTGTCAGTATGTGGATGGGATTACGTTTCGGCGAGTGAAGGCCCAGTGGCTGGGTGGACCCAAGCCCACCAACGGTGCCTACGGGCTCTACCCGGTCCAGTGTGAGAATGTCCTCATTGAGCATTGCGTAGCCATTGCAGCATCCGACGCGGGTATTTACGTGGGCCAGTCAAAAGATATCATTGTCAGGTTTTCTGAAGCATTCGATAATGTAGCCGGGATCGAGATCGAAAATTCCACAAGGGCGGACGTCTACGGAAATAATGTCCATGGCAACACGGGTGGCATTCTGGTATTCGACCTGCCAGACCTGGTAGTAAAAGAAGGGAAGCAGGTGCGCATCTTCGATAATATAATAAAAGATAACAATATTGATAATTTTGCACCGGAAGGGAATATCGTGGGCAAGGTTCCGTCAGGAACAGGAATCATGGTCATGGCCACGGAACAGGTGGAAGTGTTTGACAATACCATTATCAATAATAAAACTGCAGGCACAGCGGTGGTCAGTTATTATATCACGGAAGAAGAGACCAAGGATAGCCAGTACAACCCCTATACGTCTGCCATCTATATCCACAATAATATTTACCGGCGGGCACCCCA
>Ga0208522_1002056_pt1 | contig 12342 bp, 8 predicted proteins | sample ETNtaG_25_FD_185763 | JGI IMG/M metagenome (GOLD analysis project Ga0208522, IMG submission 185763) | Marine microbial and viral communities from oxygen minimum zone, Eastern Pacific Ocean - ETNP201302SV86 (SPAdes) (version 2) | ecosystem: Environmental > Aquatic > Marine > Oceanic ... | reverse complement strand
TAATAATCTGTTTTCATCAATAGCATCATTATTGCTTCTTCTTGTTATAATTATGACATTAATAGGATCATTTATACCATTAATCATTGAGCAGAGCAAAAATCTATCACTTTTAAATAATAGTGAATTAAAATCTAATATTGAAAGTTTAATTATTAGTATAAACAACTATTTTGAATCAAACAGTCTTACTGTGTTTGATTTTTTGACTGAATTCACCCTATTGTCTGATATTGATTTTGCCTTTATTCCGAAACTATTAAATTATATTATTTCTGAAGTCGGTAGTATAGGCGTAGGTCTATTATCTATACTATTTATAACATTCTTTTTTATTAAGGATGGTGATGAGATATTATCTAGAATTAATGGTGTTCTCCCTAAAAAAATTAAAAAAAACTTCTTATCGTCTATCTCAAAAATTAAATTATTACTTTCAAGATATTTCATTGGCATCTCAGTACAAATCACTGTGCTGTTTATACTATATTCAATAATGCTCTCAGTAATTGGAGTAAACAACGCGCTTGTAATAGCTTTCTTATGCGCATTACTTAATATCATACCATATATTGGACCTTTAATTGGTTTAGTGTTAATGGCGCTTTTAACAATGACAAATTATATAGATCCTGTTTTAGTTAAAGAGATGCTTTCAAAAGTGACATACATTTTTATAGGGTTTTCTGTAGTTCAATTAATTGATAATTTTATGATACAGCCATATATTTTTTCAAAGAGTGTAAAATCACATCCTTTAGAAGTTTTTGTTGTTATCATTACCTCAGGGGTTCTTTTTGGGATTATCGGCCTTATAATAGCTATACCGCTATACACTAGCGTAAAGGTTATTTACTCATCATATTCAGGTAAAGAAACGTAGAGAATACCTCCTGTTAATAGTTTTATGAATCTTTCATCAGAATATGTTTTGGCAAGATGACCTAATCCTGTATAGAATGATTTTCCACCCTTATATTCATGAAACCACGTAATTGGGTGGTTTTTTCCATGTTTTCCTCCAAAATAAGTTGTCTCGTCAAGATTCAACAAAACAGTTATGTTAGGATTAATATTATAATAATTATACCATTCATCTCTGATCTCCCAAGTGCTTTCTAAGTGTTTTGTAGATACGTGAGGAGTATTAACTGTATTTATAGTTGCAAATGATGTTCCTGGTGGATGACTCTTGAAATAAGCACCAACTAATTCACCATACCAGCTCCATTTATATTCAGTATCTGCAGCAGAATGAATACCAACAAAGCCTCTGCCCTTACTTATAAATTCTTCCATTGTTTTCTGCTCAGTGATATTTAATATATCTGAGGTAGTATTTAAAAATATTATAGTACTTATATTAGACAGATTATCCTTATTTATAACATTTGAATCTGCGGAATGATAAACATTAAAATTGTTTTTTTTTCCAATGGCTGCAATTAACTCCTTACCTGCTTTTATAGCTGAACGATGTACAAAACCTTTTGTTTCAGTTACAACTAGAACTGAGAAAGAATTTTCATCGCTACAATGTAAACACTCAATCTCTTGCTTAGGAAATAGAAAAGAAATAAGAATATAGAATATTATGGAGTAATTATAGATCATTATAAAATTAATTCCAGGAAGTTAATAAAAATTAATCACTAATTTTATAGACTTGAAATACATTAAACATGATTAATGATACTGTTTTGATTATCGGGGCTAATGGTCAATTAGGCTCTGTATTATCCAAAGAACTTCAAAAAATTCATGGTAAAGACAATGTAATAGCATCTGATGTTTACTTAAATTCTACTTTTGATGGAGTTTTTGAAATAATTGATGCTACAGATATAAAGGCTATAGAAAATATAGTTAATAAGTATACTGTAAATCAGATTTATCATCTTGCAGCAATTTTATCTGCTAAAGGTGAGAAAAACCCTTTAAGGACTTGGGATTTAAATATAAGCATGATGCTTAATGTTTTTGAAGTAGCAAGAACAAGTAATGTTAAAAAAGTATTTTTTCCAAGCTCTATAGCTGTCTTTGGAGATAAAGCACCACTTGAGAACACTCCTCAATCTACATTTTTAAATCCTGCAACTGTTTACGGAATGAGTAAGGTAGCAGGAGAAAATTGGGCACAATATTATTTTAATAAATATGGATTGGATATTCGTTCAATTAGATACCCTGGAATTATTGGTTATCAATCTATGCCTGGAGGAGGTACCACTGATTATGCTGTTGAGATTTATCATAGTGCGGTTAAACAAGAGAAATATTCATGTTTTTTAAATCCAGAAACTAAATTGCCAATGATATTTATGGATGATGCTATAAGATCAACTATTGAATTAATGCAAGCACCAAAGGAAAATATTAGAACAAGAACATCTTATAATTTAGGTGGTATGAGTTTTAGTCCAAGTGAAATTGCATCAGAAATTCAAAAATTATGTCCTAATTTTAAAGTTGAATATAATGTAGATTTTAGACAAGAAATTGCAGATAAATGGCCAAAGAGTATTAATGATGATGAAGCAAGAAAAGATTGGGATTGGAAGCCAAAATATGATTTAAAATCAATGACAGCATTAATGCTAGAAAAATTAAAAGAAATATATAATACAAGCACATTAAAATAAAATAATATGTACGGAGCTATTAAGAAGAATTTGCAAAAGCAATTAAAAGAGATTAAAGAGGCTGGGTTGTATAAGACAGAACGTATTATAACTACCTCTCAAGATGTCGTTATTAAGGTTTCTACTGGTGAAGAGGTAATTAATTTTTGTGCAAACAATTATTTAGGTTTATCTAATAATAAAGAAGTTATTCAAGCAGCAAAAGATACATTGGATTCTCATGGTTTTGGAATGTCATCTGTTCGTTTTATTTGCGGAACACAAGATGTACATAAGCAATTGGAGAATAAAATTGCTGAGTTTTTTCATTGTGAAGACGCCATTTTATATGCAGCTGCTTTTGATGCAAATGGAGGAGTTTTTGAGCCTTTATTAAGTAAAAATGATGCAATAATTTCAGATTCCTTAAATCACGCTTCTATTATTGATGGTGTTCGTTTATGTAAAGCAGCAAGATATCGTTATGCTAATAATGACATGAATGATTTAGAAGCTCAATTAATTGAGGCAAATAAACAGAGTAATCGTTACAAAATCATTGTAACTGATGGTGTGTTTTCAATGGATGGAATTGTAGCTCAGTTGGATAAAATTTGTGATTTAGCCAATAAATATGATGCATTGGTTATGGTAGATGAATGCCATGCAGCTGGTTTTATTGGAAAAACTGGTAGAGGAACCATAGAACTAAAAGGTGTTTTAGGAAGGGTTGATATTATTACAGGAACACTTGGTAAAGCTCTCGGTGGAGCTATGGGTGGATATACAACAGGTAAAAAAGAAATCATTGAAATTTTACGCCAGCGATCAAGACCTTACTTGTTTTCAAATTCTTTAGCCCCAACAATTGTTGGCGCTTCTTTAAAGGTTTTTGAAATGATTTCAAAAGATACTTCACTAAGAGATAAATTGGAAGAAAATACTAATTACTTTAGAAATGGAATGGAAAAAGCAGGATTTGAGCTTACTGGTGCAGATTCAGCAATAGTTCCAGTGATGTTATATGATGCTAAGCTATCTCAAGATATGGCAAATGCACTCCTTGAAGAAGGCATATATGTTATTGGATTTTTCTTTCCAGTTGTACCAAAAGAGAAAGCAAGAATTAGAGTTCAACTTTCTGCTGCACATACAAAGCAGCATTTAGATAAAGCAATTAATGCCTTTATAAAAGTTGGCAAACAATTAAATGTTATTTAAACACCATAAAAAACCCCACTTAATAAGTGAGGTTAAAATGGTGATCGCGACAGGATTCGAACCTGTGACCGTCTGCTTAGAAGGCAGATGCTCTATCCAGCTGAGCTACGCGACCAAAATGTGTCGGGGTGGCAGGATTCGAACCTGCGACCTCCGCGTCCCAAACGCGGCGCGATAACCGGGCTACGCTACACCCCGAAATGGCGGAGAGACAGGGATTCGAACCCTGGCGACGCTTGCGCGTCGACAGATTAGCAATCTGCTCCATTACCACTCTGGCACCTCTCCTTAGTACATTTTAGATACTTCTAAGTTAAAAATGCGGTTGCAAATTTAGGTTTTCAGGATTAAGAACGCAAACTATTCCTTTTGTTTTTTAGCCTATATTTCAGGATACTCAACTCTGATATGATAAATATTTGCTAATTTCTTTTTAATTACATTCTTAATAGCTTTGATATCTTTAAATGTAATACTACAATTCTCAAATTGATTATTCTCAATTTGTTTATCAATTATAGTTTCAACAAATGAGTTTATTTTTTCTGAGTCTGGATTTTCTAAACTCTTAGTAGCTGCTTCAACTGAATCGCACATCATTACTAATGCAGTTTCTTTGCTAAAAGGCTTAGGTCCACTATACTTATAGTCTTCAATATTGGGGTTTAAATTTAAATTAAGATCATTTTCGTAGAAATAATGAATAACACTAGTTCCATGATGTGTTCTAATAAAATCAATTATTCTATTAGGTAAGTTATTTTTCTTAGCCATTTCTACTCCTTTAGAAACATGATCTAAAATAATATTTACACTTTCTAATGATGATAGTTTGTCATGCGGATTAGTTCCTGTTACCTGATTTTCAGTAAAATATGAAGGATTATTCATTTTTCCTATATCATGATATAAAGCTCCAACCCTAGCAAGCATAGAATTACCTCCAATTTCATTTGCTGAGGATTCTGCTAAATTTGCAACATTCATTGAATGATGAAATGTCCCTGGAGCTTTATTTGAAAGCTCTTTCAGCAATGGCGAGTTTGTATCTGACAGCTCAAGTAATGAAACATCAGAAACTAAATTAAACACCTTCTCGTAGATATATATTAAAGGATAAACAAATAGAGTAAGAAGTCCGCACAACATAAATAGGAGAAAATTAAAAATCTCTAGATTATCAATATTTCCTTCATGAATCACAAAAAAGGAAAAATATGATATCATATAAACTACCGTGATTTGACCTACAGTTATAAATAAATTTGCACGTTTGTATAGGTCATCAGAAGAGATTATTGTAATTACACCTACAATTATATTTAAGAAAATAAATTCATAGCTATTAGGAACAATAAAACCTAATAGCATTACTGTTACAGAGTGGACAAAAAACGCAACCCTTGAATCAAAAAAAGCCTTTAATAATAGGGGTAAAATACAGATCGGTATCACAAACACATAGCTAGATTCTATACTAACAACGAATGTTGTTATCAAAACAAGAAGTGTGACATTAAAGAAAACTAAGGACAGTTGATTAAGATTTAAGTATATCTTTTTTCTAAATTTTCTTATAAACAATATAATCATAAGAAGAGTTAGAATAACAAGCAATGAATACGAAGAAATTATTAAGTAATAGTTTGTTCTAGAAACACTACTTGTTTCATATTCATTTTTTAAAGATTCTAAAATCTTTAATTTATCTCCTTCAACCACCTCTCCTTTAGATATAATTAATGTTTCTTTTTCAATTATACCTCTATTTGGAGATACATTAGTTAATGCCTCTTCAATGGAGTTTTTAGTCAAGTTCTCATTTAAAGAAATATTAGACTCAACTAAATCAAAAAGTATAGATACTATCTGAGGTTTATATTCCTGTACATTTAAAGAAATAATTTCATTATTAATAAAAGTCAATAAATCTTCAGGTTTATGAAAATCTGAAAAATATCCAGAATTTACTTGTTTATTATTAATTAGTAATGAGACTATCTGACTAGACTTATAATCGTAATTCTGGTCTAAAAGACCTCTTGAATATATGTTAGAAATTATGGTGACACCAGCATTTTTTACTACTTTAAGCTCCCTCTTGTTTAAGGTGTTGATTACGCTGTCATTTAAAGGATTTTCTATTTTACTATAAAGCAGGTTACGTGAATTATTAAAAACTAAAGAATCTTTATTAAAAAACACTTTGGTAGCGAGCCTAATATTAGCTCTTTCCTCATCTAATTCCTTGTCAGTCTTTTTTATAGCAAAATCAAATGGCGCGTATAGATTGTCTGATTGCCAAGGACGACCATTTTCAAAGTTATACTTAAACTTGCCACTCTTTGGAAAAAAATAAATTATTACAACACATGACAGAATAAAAAGCAGTATTCTATAAACCCTGCTTATATTAATCTTGAAACGATCAATTCTTTTCCCCATAATATGATTATATAACAATCAAAATTAGTAAATATTACATATAGGTTATAATGATGTTAAATAATTATTAATTTATTAACTTTAAAATCTGTTAATTATTAAAATTTATTATGAATAAAGATGTTGTAATTGTTAGTGCGGTTAGAACTCCTATTGGCAGTTTTCTTGGATCATTATCAAATGTATCTGCAGTTGATTTAGGAGCTATAGCTATATCAGGTTCATTAAACAAAATTAACATATCACCTGAAGTTGTAAATGAAGTTCTATTTGGTAATGTTATTCAAGCAGGATTAGGTCAAGCACCTGCTAGACAAGCAGCAATAAAGGCTGGTATTCCAAATTCTGTCCCCTGTACTACAATAAACAAAGTATGTTCTTCTGGCATGAAATCTGTAATGCTGGCAGCACAATCAATATCATTAGGTGTTAATGATGTAGTTGTTGCTGGAGGAATGGAGAATATGAGTCAAATACCTCACTATATAAACCTTAGAAAACCACATAAATATGGCAATAAGTCTATCATAGATGGTCTTCAACACGATGGTCTTACTGATGTTTATTGTAATCAAGCTATGGGAGTTTTAGGAGATAAGTGTGCAAGTGAATATGAATTTACTAGAGAAGATCAGGATAATTATGCTATTCAATCCTATAAAAGAGCGTCTAATGCATGGAAAGAAAATAAATTTAAAGAAGAAGTAGTACCTGTTGAAATTACACTCAGAAATGGGAAAAAAGTAATAATCGAAGAAGATGAAGAGTTTAAGAATATTAATTTTGATAAAGTTTCACAGCTAAGACCAGCTTTTGCTAAAGATGGAACTGTAACAGCAGCTAATGCATCTACATTGAGCGATGGAGCTTCAGCAATAGTTCTTATGAGTAAAGAAAAATGCTCTGAATTAAAACTAACTCCTATTGCTACAATTAAATATTATTGTGATGCAGCACAAGATCCTGAATGGTTTACAACAGCTCCATCAATTGCTGTAAATAAAATTCTTTCAGAAACAGGGATGAATATCAAGGATATTGATTTTTTTGAATTTAACGAAGCTTTCTCTGTAGTAGCTTTGGCTAATATGAAAATTTTAGACATTAAAGATAATATAGTAAATATTCACGGCGGAGCTGTCTCATTAGGACACCCTTTAGGTTGTTCTGGCTCTAGAATATTAACTACATTATGTCATGTCTTAATGCAAAATAAAGCTAAAAGAGGAGTGGCAGCAATATGTAATGGCGGTGGCGGTGCTTCAGCAATGTTAATTGAACGTAATTAATAGTTTATGAAATACGGTATTTGCAATCTTAGTATTGTACCTATTAGATCTGAGTCTAATGACAAAAGTGAACAAACATCTCAATTACTCTATGGTGAGACTTTTGTTATTGTAGATGAAAAAACGAAATGGACTAAAATTAAACTCTGTTTTGATAATTATATCGGTTGGATTGACAATAAGCAGTTTGATATAATTAATGAAGATCAGTTAAAATTGGTAGATAAAGAACCTCAAATATATTCATATGACTTAGTAGAGTTTATTGAAAACACTGATCAGGAATTAATAGCAATTCCTATAGGATCAAGTCTGAATGCACTTAATATTTTAGAACATAGCTATGATGGAAATAAAATATCTGGGATACAAGAGAAGTCAAAGATAATCACTACTGCATTAAGATTTCTAAATTCACCTTATTTATGGGGAGGCAGAACTCCTTTTGGTATTGATTGTTCGGGTTTTACTCAAATGGTTTATAAATTAAATGGTTATAAATTAGAAAGAGATTCTCATCTTCAAGCAAAACAAGGCTCTCCATTGAGTTTTATTGAAGAAAGTGAGCCAGGTGATTTAGCATTCTTTGATAATAAAGAAGGAGAAATAATACATGTTGGAATTATTATGGAAAATAATAAGATAATTCATGCAAGCGGAAAGGTAAGAATAGATAGAATTGATCAAACAGGGATACATAATTCAGAAACAAAAACACATACTCACAAACTTAGAGTAATAAAAAAAATTATTTAATCAATTTTGCTTTCAATATCTTCAGCAATAGCTTTGAATTTTTTATAATTATCCATATCATCAATTGCTGAATATATATTTCTTAATGTTCTAACTGCACTAATATTTTTGTTGTCAAGCTTATAAACAGATTCTAAATAAGGTATTGCTGATTTATATAAGTCTTCTCTAACTATTTTAAGCTCATCATATCTATTATAATCTGCATTAGAAGAGCCTAGTGAATTCATTTCTTCAATAATTAATTGTTCTTTTTGCAAGACTAAGGCTGCAGCGTTTAAATGAGCTTTAGTGTAGGTAGAATCTATTTCAATAGCCTTATTATAATGATACATTGCTTTGTCAATATCTCCTTTATCAGAAGATATAACACCTAAATTAAAGTGTAAATCAACATTGTCTGGTTCTATTTCAAGCGCTCTCGTTATTAGTCTTTCATAGGATTCTACATCTCCCATATCCCATCTTATATTAGATTCTAACAATATAATATTGATGTCATTTTCATCTATATTTTTAGCTTTTTCAATAAAACCTAAAGAGCTTTCATAATCTTTATTGTTTTTATAAATAGCCGCCATAGATCTAAATATATTCATCTCAACTGATTCTAATTCCACATCAGTAGGGTTTTCATGGGTGCCAGCTTTAATAAACAGCTCTCTTTGACCAGGGCTAGTAAATCCTTGATTTTCACCAGTTGCTTTTTCAATCGCATAATAATTTGTGGTAATACCTGTGAATTCTATATCAATTAACTCATTGTAGAATGCTAAAGCTTGATCAAAGTCTTTATTTTCTGTTGCAATTAAGGCTGCATTATATAAATAAAGCGTGTCTCTTGGAGAAACTCTATAAGACATCTCTAAATTTAAGTATGCATCCTTATAGTTCTCATTTTCAAGGCTATTTTTCGAATCCTCAACAAATCTATTAAGCATTTCTATTCGCCATCCCTCTGCTTTGGAAGTATAAAGCTTAGTACTTGATTCAGATTCTAGATCAATAGATGTATTTAAACTCTCTAATGCAACGCTAGATTCTTCAATATTTGAGTTTCCATTTGCATAATATGCTACGCCTTTTAAGTAATGATATTTTACTTTTGTTTTAGCATCCATTTGACTAATTAATTTTTCTGCCAACTGTAGATTTTGTTTAGCAGCTGAGTAATCTTCAGATTTTATATTTCTTTCAGTAAATTTTAATTCCTTTTTTTGAGCATATGTTATATTAATGAAAAGGAATGCAATTGTTATTAATATATTTTTATTCATAATTTTAAAATTAAATTATTCTTCAGTATTTTCTTGTTCTTCATTTGTTATCTCAAGAGATACGTCTTTATTTGATTCTACAACATTCTCTACCTCACTTGATGCTGTGTCTTCAGTCTGCATAAGAGTTTCTTCTTGTTCATCTTGTTCTTCGTGCATAACCTTGGCAACAGCAGCTATAGAGTCTCCCTTTTTTATATTAATTAACTTAACTCCTTGAGTTGCCCTTCCCATTACCCTAAGATCTTTAACAGCCATTCTAATAGCAATACCGGATTTGTTTATTATCATTAGGCCATTAGAGTCATTAACATTCTTTATTGAAACTAAACTTCCTGTTTTATCAGTAATAGAAATAGTTTTAACACCTTTGCCTCCTCTATTGGTTACTCTATAATCTTCTAGCTTTGATCTCTTGCCATATCCATTAGATGAAACAACTAGTATATTGCTTTCCATATCATTAACAGATACCATACCTATAACTTCATCTTTATCATGTTGGAGTCTTATTCCTCTTACTCCGGAGGCGCCTCTTCCCATAGGTCTGGTTTTAACTTCTTCAAATCTAATAGCTTTACCCGATTTTAATGCCATCATAACCTGACTCTCTCCATTAGTTAGTTTTGCAACAAGTAATTCATCACCTTCTTTAATAGTTATTGCATTAATACCATTGATACGTGGTCTTGAATACTTTTCTAGAGATGTTTTCTTTACTTGCCCTTTTTTGGTAGCCATTATTACATAATGTTGGTTTATATAATCTTCATCCTTTAAATCTTTTGTACATATAAAAGCTTTTACCTTGTCATCTTGTTCGATATTAATTAGATTTTGAATAGCCCTACCTTTTGATGTTCTACTTCCTTCAGGAATTTCATATACTCTCATCCAAAAACACTTTCCTTTTTGAGTAAAAAACAACATGTATTGGTGATTTGTTCCAATAAAAAGTTTCTCCAGAAAGTCTTCATTTCTAGTTGTGGAAGCTTTTTGACCAACCCCTCCTCTATTCTGCACTCTATATGCATCTAATGGAGTTCTTTTTATATATCCAGCATGTGAAATAGTAATAACAACTTTTTCATCTGGGATCATATCTTCAATAGATAAATCTCCTCCAGAATATTCTATTCTAGATCTTCTTTCATCACCATATTTCTTTCTAACTTCAATTAATTCGTTAGTAATAATTTTCATTCTTCTATCTTCCGTGTCTAAAATATCTTTAAGATCAGTAATTAGCTCTTTAATTTCGTTATACTCGTTCCTTAGCTTGTCTTGTTCTAACCCAGTAAGTTGTCTTAAACGCATTTCAACAATTGCTTTTGATTGAATTTCAGACAACTTATATTTACTTATTAGGTTCTCTCTAGCCTCATCAGCATTTTTGGATGCTCTAATTAACTTAATAACATCATCTATGTTATCTGATGCAATAATTAATCCTTCTAGAATATGACATCTTTCTTCGGCTTTCTTTAATTCATACTTTGTTCTTCTTACAACAACTTCATGTCTATGTTCAACAAAATACTTAATCATCTGTTTTAGATTAAGTGTTCTAGGCCTGCCTTTTACAAGACATACGTTGTTAACACTAAATGAAGATTGAAGTTGAGAGTATTTGTATAATTTATTTAAGACGATATTTGGTATTGCGTCTCTTTTTAGCACAAATACAATTCTCATACCATTTCTGTCAGACTCATCTCTTATTGTAGAGATTCCTTCAATTTTTTTGTCATTAACTAAGTTTGCAATCTTCTTTATAAGTTCAGATTTGTTTACTTGATATGGAATTTCTGAAACTATTATACATTCTCTACCATCAACTTCTTCAATTTCAGCTTTAGCTCGAACAACAATTCTTCCTCTTCCAGTATGGAAAGCATCTTTAACTCCTTCATAACCATAAATTATACCGCCTGTAGGAAAATCTGGCGCTTTCACAAAATTCATTAATTCATCAATTTCTATATCATTGTTATTAATATATTCAATTGTACCATCTATAACTTCAGTTAGGTTGTGAGGTGCAATATTTGTTGCCATACCTACTGCTATACCAGAAGCTCCATTTATTAAAAGAGCAGGAATTTTTGTAGGCAGAACTGTTGGCTCTTTAAGACTATCATCAAAATTTAATTTATGATCTACAGTGTCTTTTTCAATATCAGCAAGCATTTCTTCTGAAATTTTTTGCATTCTAGCTTCTGTATATCTCATTGCTGCTGGACTATCTCCATCTATTGACCCAAAATTCCCTTGACCATCAACTAATAAGTATCTAAGGCTCCATTCCTGTGCCATACGGACCATTGTGTCATAAACAGAAGAATCTCCATGTGGATGATACTTACCCATAACATCACCAACAATTCTAGCTGATTTTTTATATGCAGTAGTAGATTTAACACCCATATCATGCATTCCATAAAGAACTCTTCTGTGTACTGGTTTTAACCCATCTCTTACGTCAGGAAGTGCTCTAGAAACGATAACAGACATCGAATAGTCAATGTATGCTGATTTCATTTGATCTTCAATATTGATTGGTATTAATTTTTCACCGTCATTCATATATAATTGTCTTTAATTTTTGCTTAAAAATCTCATACAACAAATATAATAAATTTAACCCATGAAATAAGGTTAAAATGACAGTAAAAAAGGGTTTTTTTATTAACAATTATTTGTGAAATAATTTATGTTAAAATTAGAATACAA
>Ga0208522_1002051_pt1 | contig 12358 bp, 8 predicted proteins | sample ETNtaG_25_FD_185763 | JGI IMG/M metagenome (GOLD analysis project Ga0208522, IMG submission 185763) | Marine microbial and viral communities from oxygen minimum zone, Eastern Pacific Ocean - ETNP201302SV86 (SPAdes) (version 2) | ecosystem: Environmental > Aquatic > Marine > Oceanic ... | reverse complement strand
TGAACTTGTAATTCACCATTTAACCAATTTTCCATTCCCGTTTCAGGGTCAATCATTGAAAGTGTATATCTATCATCTTCCCACTTTGGTGAAGATAAATTAAATCCAGCATAGACCGTTGAATACTTAAAAAAGTTTACTATGGCGTCCTGAGCAAATAACGAAGTTGATAAGAGCATTCCAATTAACAATCTTTTCATTTTTATCTCCAATTTAGAATTATTTTATAACTATAAATATTAATTTTTTACAGAAATCTCATCTGCTACTGCATGAAGGCTTTGCTTTTCCTTTTTAGTAAGTTTATCAGTTGATTTTGACAAATAACCTTTTTTTCTCCCTTCCTCAAAACAGGGATCACACATAGATCCAGAAGATAATTTTTTTTCTAATGTTAAGTCTTTTAGTTTTTCGTTGGGAACAACCATCTTCGTTCCTCTATCAGTCATATAAAATACTGTCCTTGTTATTCCAACTCTCACGATTCTGGCTTCTCTTCCGCTTATATAGATAATATCATCATTATTAAAATTATTACCCATAAAAACTTGCATCCCTTGAATCATATTTATAATTGATTCCTTAAAAAAGAAACCCAATCCAAATGTAACTACTATCCAACCATAATGCCCTATGAGTTTCTCAATAAGACCTTGCGCCTGGGCGTCCATTGTTATTTCTCCAGTTAATTAATTATACTTTTAGTCTACTATAAATATAATATATACTGTGAATTAAACATCAAACCTTAAAACAAAAGACATATCCATTGTAGGATCATTCTTGATAGGATTAGATGTTCTCCCTACAACCAATAATTCATTATTATCATTATACAAACCAATTGTAGTTATATAAGGTGCAAACTGTGAATGAGAAACAAATGGTTCTACGAATTGAGTTGCCTGATAACTTGAGGCGAATGAACCAGTTGAATCTTGACCACCACTTGGATTATCTCCAGGTGGAAAATAATAACGTGGTTCTGTTCCTTCTACAACAGTAACACTTCCACTACGCTGATGAGTAAGACTTATATTTCTTGATGTATTAAATTTACCTGCTGGAGATATAACCGTATATTCATGTTGATAAATTGTATGAGTTGACCTATAATCTATTTCAAATCCATCTGTTCCAGTTCCAAGTCCTACATCTTTATAAGAACCTGTATCTGTAAAAACCAACGTTCCTGTATCATAAAATACATTTCCTACAACACTTCCACTACCTTGTGCAGTCCATTTTGAATTATCCCAACTACTACTTTTAAATGCCGCATAACTTGATGAATATGCATAATCATAAAGATTACCGTCTCCATCATCTTTGATTGTAAAAGTTACATCCGTACTATTATCTGTTACTTGTACTGATTTAGGTTTTATTTCTTCACCAAATAAATCTTGTGGAACTGAAATAATAGAGCATGAATCATGTAAAAGTCTATATTGTTTGTTTGGATTTGTTGGACCATAACTTAGAAATGGTTCTTTTCTTCCAGATGATTTAGAAAGTTTTGGATTTTTACTAAATCTTTCGTAATAAAGATTATTTATAGTATAATATAATGGTAATGAATAATAAGTTCCAAGACTATATGGTTTTTTATTTAAACTTGCAGATAAAGAATTATAAACTCCAAAACTTTGAGATGCTGCAGAAGCTGTTGTAAAATTAAAATGACTTCCACTAACCCCCCTTAAACCATATACACCACTTCCACTATCTACATTAGTAAATTGGAATCTTTTGTATGTTTTAAAAGGTTCAATGGAAACGTCTTGTGGGTGGACATTTCTTAACATAAAGTTTGCCCCCTATCAGTTAAAAGTCAAGTTTAACTTTTATAAGAGCTTCTCTCGAATAAGATTTAAGAACTGGTTGACTTAGTTTGGCAACTGCTAATAATTCATTTGCATCATTGAAAAGACCAACAGTTGTAATATAAGATTTTGGATCTTTAAAGAATGTAGGTTGTGTAAATGTACCATCAGATGCGGTAAAGAAAGTTGGATTATTACTAAAATTAAATTCTTTATTTCCTGCTCTACAGAAAAAATGAGTGGAAGAAAGTCTTTCTTCTCTACGGGCTTGAAATTTAGCTCCTTGTACTATTGAATCAAAAAATCTTGGTACATTACCACCAAGTGTATTTGAACCTGAATCTGAAGTAATATCTGCTACTAAACTATCTACCTGATTGCCATTCAACACAATTAATCCTGTATCAGGATAAAATAATCCAATTCCACCACCGGCCTGTGATGCGGCTGCTGTTTTAGTTACTGCAGTTCCACTTGCTATTGAACCACTTACAACATTAAATACGCGACCACCTATTCCAGAAGTTGGATTAGCAGTAGCTTTACTATCATCAATTAATTTAACTTGATTGGCGTTCCCAGAATCTAAATGAAGTTCCCAATTTCCTGGATCTACTTTTTCTCTCATCCTTGCCCGTTTCAATGAAATAGCGTAAAAATGATCTGAAGTATTATCCCCAGCATATGTAAATCTATCTACATTTGGACCTAATAGTAAATTAACAAGTTGTGCGTGAATAGCTGCTGTTGCTCTATTTCCTGTTGCTGCACCTACTGTACCTAAAGAACCACTACCATGTACGTGTCCATATGTAATAGAAAACTGAATCTCTGCTTCACTATCTGTCGCTGGACTTGTTTTATAAATATCGTAATAATAAGCTCCATTTGAGGAACTTTGTGCAGATTGTGTATAATATGCTGAAAGTGTACCTGATCCGCCTGACCAAATACCAGAAGATATAGTAGACTTAATATTCTTTACTACATCATTGTCTGCGTCAAATAATTTAAATGCTCCTGATAATGCCATTGTTATCTCCTTCTATAATTCTTATTAACTTACGGGAGGTGTACCAGCACCAGCTGGACTCCCAAGGCTAGTCTTATTAACGGTTATAGCCACGGTACTCGTTGCTCCAGTCTGATTACCTACAATTGTAATCTGAGTAGATTTTTGATTTGGACTTGTAAATACTTGTGGAAGTACTCTTGCAGTTAATCCACTTACATTCTGACTTTGTGTCAATTCTTCATCACTTAAAGTAACAGGTACTAACGGTGCAGATGGACTTGGTGCCGACTGACCAACTTGAAGTGTTGCCACTGTAGTGTCATGTATAATAAAAGTATATCCTTGTTCTGCATCCGTTGAATTTAATGTTCCAGGTTGTATTAATTCACCATTCCCACCACCTTGAGTAAAATTCAAAGCGGATACTGCTACATCAAGAATCGGTAATCTTGAAGTTTCTTTTGGTAAAGTTACAAGTTTATATTTTAATGCCTGTGTTTCATCTGAAACTGGTTCTAATAAAGGCATATTTTCAATAACTGCCCCATAATAGTTAGTTCCATTAGGATGTGCTGTATCCCAAAGACGATAATCTACTTCATCGTCTGATAATGCAAACTTTGTTATTGCAAATTCGTTTCTACCACGAGCTAAGAGTTCTCTACCTCGCTTGGTAAGAACTGCATCTATCGTAATAGTTGTATTATTAAGAAATCCCATTTTTGTCTCCTAAATAAAGGTATTTTTTGTTTTTAAACGGAGTTTAATATCTGATAGTGAATAAAACTTTCTCACTTATAAATATATCAAATTCCAATTTTTGTTAGTTTTACTTAACTCTAAGTTTAGATTCTCCCGGATCTTGTGTTACAAGTGTAGTTGGTGAAGTTACCGTTATTGTAACTGGATTTTCTAAGTCTAATGTAGTACTCTTTGTCTGTATACTTCCACCATATGCTAATCTAAAATATGAATTATCATATCCAACACTTTGAACTTCACTTCTTACTAATGACCGAGAAGAATAATTTCTTCGGTCTGTATCCCAAACGAATCCGTGATCTAAAAATGCATTTTCTGCAGATGAATAGAAAAATTTATATTCAAAATTATGTTCTGAGAGTACTGAAGATGATATATTTGGTTGTAGTGACTCTCTAAATATCTTTTCAGGACCACCTATTGTTATATCAACATTACCCCATTTTTCTTCACCACCACCCCATCCAGTAGTAGATGACGAAAGATTATATAAAGACGCGTTCCCCATTGAAGATGAAACAGAACCTACATAGGTATTATAAGAACCAGTTACAAATGCATAATCAAAGAAACTGGCTGAACCTTCGTAATATGGATGTAATCCAGTTGGTGTTGGTACGGCCTGTGGTATTGATGCAGACATTGGAAGTGTTTCTGCAGATGCAGACTGTACAAACATATTAACATCACCTCTAACCAACAAATCTTCAAAAGTTGGTTTTTTTCCTACAACTTCCTTTTTCCTTTCAAGAATATTTGGTTCAATCAATAATCCAACACTTGCTCGTGCACGGGCAGGTACGCATGCCCTTAATTGTTCAAAAATAGAACTATCATAATACCTTATTAACCTAATATAATCCCAAAAATTACTTGGAGTAAGATATTTTTGCCAATAAGTTGTAGCAACATCCTCTAATGTTCTATATCTATGTTTGTACTTATCTCGTGGATCACCAATATATTGATCAAAGTCTAAATTTGCAACAGAACGAATTATATCGTCATCAATAACATTCGTTGGTGAAAAATATATCCCTAATTTATTAGAATCAAGTGCGGCCGTATCGTATGCACTAAGTTCGGATCTCTTATCAACCGACAAACCACCAAATGATAATCTATTAGTTTCTAATCTAATTTTATTTGAAACACGTCTACTCGGGCCTACATTAGGAATTAACATTTGTTCTTCATCTACTACAGAACTAAAATGTGGTCTATTACCTAATGTATATCCAGTAGCTGTTCCTGCCTGATTATAAGATTGGTCTGCACTCGTATCTCGAATAGAAGTAGAACTATCAAGATTTGTATTATCATCAAACGAATATCGTAATACCAAATCTGTCCATGATGCAGATGCATGATTTCCATCAAATGACTTTGGTGCCTTTACATGATTATCAAATGAACCAGAATTTAATGCTGAATTCCAATAGCGAAATTCCATCATAGAACCACTAAATTGATTACCAAAATCATCACTTGATTTACCACCAATATATGCAGTTTCATTTCCTACAAACGAACTATTCCATGATGAACTTGTTGCCCCATCAATAGACATTGTTGTATAAGATTCTAAATAAATCTTACTTCTACCCTCATCATACTTCTTAACATATAATCTATAATCAACTTGTTGTGAAGTAGTATCTGCTGTTAATTGTGCTCCACTTGATGAAACACGATTTAACATTACAGAATAGAATTCACCATCATATATTGGTAAAGCTGAAGATGAAAGTTCTGCTGCACTTCCTGCTGATGCATTCAATACAAACGAAACTGAACCATAATTATCTGATGAACCATTATCTTTTAATCTTATAGCGAAACCATGAGTTGTTCCTGCTTGAAATAAAGTTTGATTAGAACCACTCGCAGCTTTAAATCTAAATTCTATTGTATCTGGTTTTCTACCACTATTGGTATCGTTTGCCCAAGTTGTCTGAATATATTGTCCAGCTTTAAAATCTATTGCTTTAGTAAAATTTCTATCTATAAAATATGCTGGTTTATTTGTATCTGGGTCAGGACCACCATATTCTTTAACTCTTAAAATACTTGATGGGATACCATAACAATTTATCAATCCCTTAAATGAACGAATAGTTCCTCTTGTTTTAAGAAAAAATGGCATATTATTTATTATACGTTTCCAAATTTCTCTTGAAATATTTTTCTCTGGAACTGTAGAAAGTTGAGTGAAAGTACTTGCATCTGATCCTGTTGCTTCTTGTCCGAGAACATATCTTGGTAAATCTACTAAATCATTTCCATCATTTAAATAAAATCCAAGAGAAGTTCCTACCGCATAAATTAAATCTTTTGATAAACCTTCTGTTAATTTTTGTCGTCTATCATATATTTGAGGAATTTCATTTATGTATGACCAAATATTATCAAAATGTTCTCCAGTCATATTAATAAAAGTATGAAATGGTACATTTGCACTTTCATTTACTATATGGTCAGGTATATTGCGTAACAATCCATTTCTATTATTTCTATCATATAAAGATGCAGAAGATATTTGTCCATCATACCAAGATATGGCCTGTGATGAAGTAACTGGATATGGAACATATGGACTCAACTCAGTACCTGCTCCCGATGATACTGGCCAAGAATTATCATAAAATTCCCCAAGTGAACTTGAAAAATAAGAAGAACTTTGAAAATACATATACTTCTCAAATGGTGTAAATTCATTTTTTATCTTTCTTGTTTTCATCACCAGGCTTGAAGTTTGTTCATATGTTAATGACCCAGAAATACCTAATAAATTATTACTTTGACTTGTATATAATTCTACCTTCTCTAATTTAATTTTAAAGTTTTTTAATCTATCCTCTATAGAACTAAAATGTATAAAATTATCCCACTGTCTATAATCTATACCAGTAAGTTCTATACTTTCCATAAAACTACCACTTATTATTTCATTTTCTATTGCCTCTTTTATACTTTTATCACCCGTAACTAAATCATCATATGATTTAAATTTTGTATCTCGTGAGACAAAATAACTATCGGCCTGAGTTCCAGTATCCCATTTCGGATTTCTTAAAACTACAGCATCTATATCTTCTTCTACAAAGTCTACTAACTGTACTGTTTCTATATGGGACGGGACCATTTCTTTTACAACATAAGTTAAATCTCCTTCTGATACACCAGCTGGTAATGGTTCATATAATTTATAAACTACTGAGTGTGGATATTCAGTATACTTGTTAGTATCTTTTTGGAAATTAACAATAAGATTTGATTTGTCCTCATCAAACTGTAAATAACTGTATAAATCTTTTGGATTATTATGGTAAGTAATATACCATTTTGGATAGAGCAACTCAAAATTAGTAAGATTACCAACTCTTTGACCCTGTGCCTGCCAACTTTCTTCAACAGTTAACTCTTGACTATTAATAACACCAGATACCTTTGAAAAATATGATTCATAAATTGGTGTTTGTCCATCACCACTTGTTGTATGTTGTGCCTCTGTATCTCCGAAATTAATCCACGCTCCGGGCGGGTCTTTATATACCCAAAGATTTCCATCTTCATCAATTATTTGTTGTCCTATAAAATCTGGGGGTATTGGTAATCCGTTTTCATCAAATCCATCTAACGGATTTTCATCCCCTTCTGTATCAAAATTTCCAGAACGGTTTACTGTTCTTGCTCCCTCTATATCGAATCCAAGATTTGCATAATTTTCAGCATCAGATAAACCAGAATCCCACTCGGGAATTCCACCAAGACCATCACCACCAAGACCATCACCACCACCAACATCTCGATTTTTTCGTAACATTATAACAGCACCTGCAACGGTGGCTAATGCTAAAGCTCCAAGTGCTAATGCTGGTAATAATCCTTTAAGTTTATCCCATAAACTTGGTCCATCAGGTGCCGAAGCTGTTGCTGCAGGACTTTGTGGTCCACCACCACCACTTCCACCAGCACCACCAGACTCTACATCAACACCTTCACCACAGGCACCCATTCGTGGGATTACAGTGTTTTGATTTCCACCCCAATATATTATTCTTTTGTTTTTTAATTTAGACATAAATAATTCCATTTAGATTATTTATTATGAACCAAATATCCTTCAGCAAAATAATTATGAGTTCCATCAACTTCAAAATTATATACTGTTACTGGTTCATCACTTAATTCAATACTATCAATTGTATGTTCTAATCCATCTACATGAAGTATTTTATCTCCAATCGACAAATCTCCAGCTTCTACCCACTTACCATCTGTATAAAATGGATGAACTGAAGTAGTTTTAATAATTCCATTTATAATCATATAATACCTATCACTATGAACATATGTTTCTGTTACTTTAGAATTAACGGTTGAACTTGTTCCTACATCAAATGATTTTACAATATCACCCACTTTAATATCTTCAATATACTTTATACCATTCGGTATTTGAATATGTGTTCCTGCAACAAAACATCCAGGAGCCCAAGTAAAACCAGCATTAACCGTTTTATTTCCATCCATTGTAACTGTTAGGTTAGTGCCCGTACCAGTTCCATCTCCAGTCCACCCATCAAAATTATAATTAACATTAGGTTGAGCAACTACAATCTTAACTGTCCCCTCGTCATAGTCGGCCGTAGATGGTCCATTAGCTGATCCTATTCCTGCAATTCCACCTACTCCAGTATTCACAGTCAGAGTATATTGTGGTACTTCATATACTATAAAATGGGCCGTTATTGTACCACTAGCCTGTGCACTAAACGATGTATCAGAATCATTAACGGCTATGGTATTCTGTCCACTTGAATCAGTCCAATGTGAAAATTGATATCCATCATATGGAAGTGCTGTAATCTCAATTGTTGTACCTTCAGTAAAGGGTGAGGAAGTAGGATTGGAAACTACTGTTCCTGATCCGCCTGTTGTTACAGTTATATTATACTCTGGAGGTATCTCCTCACTAAATACTGCTGTTATGGTAGCGTCCGCCTTAACTACCAGTTGAGTTGAATTATTTGTTATATTAGTAAATTCATTTTGTCCACTTGAATCAGTCCAAGTAGTAAAAAAATACCCTGAATTTGCATTAGAATATAAACTAACTGTAGTACCCCATTGGTAATATCCACCAGTAGTAGCACCACCCTGACCACTTACAGTTCCACCAGTTCCTGCCTGAACTGCTATCGTGTGTTCAGTTAAAGATGTTCCTTCTCCTCCTGTTACTCCGCCCTCATAAAGAGGTTCATCTAATGGAATTGCTGATGGAAAATCACCTACACCCGTAAAAGTATCTTCAGTAATATCAGGACCAATTGGAAGATTATTAATTACATATGAAGATACTCTTAATTCATCATGGACAGGATCGTAATTACCATCACCAACCACATCTGCAACAAATAAACTCGCTCCTGGTTTTAATAATTTTAAAGTTCTAATATTTCTATCATTACTAATCCACCTTCTATGTCCTGATTGAATATACCAAAGAGTATCGTTCTGCATATGGGGAGCTCCTATACCACTGTCAATACCAGTTACTGCAGCCTCGGAATATATACTCCATTCAGCTGTATAGTTTGTTCCCTTTGTAGCCATTGGACCTTGTAAAGAATGTTTGCGTGGTGCTGTAAGATGACCATCCCAACCAATGATTTTTCCATCCAACTCACTACTAAGTGGTTCTGGTAATATTATATCTTCTTCCTCCGCAGTTGCAACTGTGATTTGTAACGGATCCATTGTAATAGTATCACTAAAATTAGGACTATTAACTACAAGAGAAACATTCATTATTCCAGAAATAGTATAAATATGGGAAATCTCAGGTGTACCAAATTCTTCATGACCACAACCAAAATCCCAATAATATGAAAGTTCTGATGGGGCTACGTTTCCACTTTCTCTTTTTGCTGTAAATGTTACGGGAGTATTTGTTATTGCATTATTATCAGGATAATTTGTTTCTATAGTAATAGGTGGTATTGGATCTTCTAATGACCAATTACCATTTTCATTTGTATTTGTATGTTCTGTATATCCTATGACAAATGCATTTTCAACTTCAAGTGTTCCATCTATATATTTTTGTTTAAATCCAGCATCACTACCTGCCTTATTATCAAATTGAAATGCCGTACTATCAATACCACCAAATTTTCCCAATCCATTTAATCCACCACCCATCATGAAAGAACCAAATCCCCTTACTGGAGTATAAATTCCATATTCATCTGATAAACTACTAAATTCATCTTTATATTTATCTAAATTAATTACTTGTGATGCGAGTCTAACTTCTTTTCTATCGGCTGATATTTCATCAATGAAAAATTTATATTCTTTTACATCAAGTTCACTTGGTGGACTACCATCTGCTGGTGGTTTTTCACCTTCAAATACTTTACCATCTTCATCAACATAAAAAAGACCCATCGGTTCACCAGTAAGTTGTGGATTACCACTATGTACTATTCCTGATTCATCTCCAACCGACTTAGTAAGAACTACTTCATCTGCTCCTGCCATTCGTCTATAAAATAAATACTTAACTTTGTAATCACCACGAGTAAAACCAACTTTTCTTAAATCATTACCTGGTTTTAACTTTATATTATCTCCATCATTTTCATAATCTTCACTCATGCCAGATTTAAGATATGTATCATTCATATCATATACATGAAATTTTACAAAATCTTCTACATCATTACCAAAGGAAGGGCTCAAGGCGCCTGTTTCTCCAAGAACCGACATCCTTTCTTTTTTCAGAAGTTCAAAATCTTTATCATTTAATCTGGTTAGTTGTCGTGGCATTTTATGTAAGTTCCTTTATTTCTCTATCTAAAACTTTATCTCTAATTTCTCCTTCATGATATCGAGGAGATTTTTTATCAACTGTTATATATTGATCTGGTCTTTCGTAATTTAATCCCGTATCTGGATCCTCAAATGCCAAAAATGTATTAACAGAATTTCTCATTGGTGTAGTTTTATTTATTGGTATAACTTTACCGTCATCATCAACAATTTGAGTTGCATTTTTAAATGTTTCAGCCTGTTCAAGTTTTTTTTGATAATCAACTTTATCTTGTTCATGAAGTTTTAACCAGAATTCATTTTTCTTTAATTCTTCATTTGTATATGGCATTTTTTATCTCACTACTTTAAATGAATGTTTCTCATCAAAATATTGAACGGTTTCATCAGCAGTTCCACTACCACTCACTATTTTATAATTTATTCTATAAAATCTTTCTGATTGTAATCCATTCATCCACAAATTGAAATAATTCCCTGTTGAATCACAACTCACTTTCGAACCACTTCCGAATGGAACAATAACATCTTCTGTATATGCATCTTTAATTTCATAATAAGTACTTCCACTTGGTAAATATTTTACCGTATTATACCCAGTAGAATATTGAGTAGAAGAATAAGTTCTTTCAGGAAATCTTTCTCTACCAACTACTCTAAATTTTATTTTTGAATTTTCTTTATATTTTGGTCTAAATCCTCTCATATAAAGATTCATATCTTCTAAATTAGCCGATGAAAGTGGTGATAAACTTCCCGTTGCCCAGGTAGAGTCATCCCAAACTACTTCTAACTTTGGTGGATAGATTGTATGAGTATTAGATGAAAAGAAACTAAAATGTCCATATCTTGTACTATTTCCTTCTTCAGCATTTGAATCTGAATTTCCAACACTACCACTTCTCTTTATCATAAATCCTTCATTTGGAACTGTACTGTGTAACCATTTCCATGCAATATCAGTTACATCCATTCTTAAATCTGCAGGTTCATGAGTGAAAGATTGAGATGCTTCATATCCACTTCCAGTATACCAAGTTCCACCAGTATCATTACTTCCACTTACCCATTGAGTCATTGCAACATTATTATCCTTCCACTTCCAACTCACCCCATCTTCTACTATCGGCCAAAAAAGATATTTTCCAGAACCGTTTTCCCAAGATTGACTAACTGGGTATCCATATAAAATTTGTGCTACATTTAATTGAGATGAATTTGCATCATATAAATTTAAATAAAATTTTGTTTGTGAACCAGATGTAATTAACCCAGATGATATTGATTTTGATACATAAGTTAAATCGAATTTAAGAAGTGCCCTTGAAACATTTATTGTTGAGCCATCATCATTCATATCTTTTCTTATTTCAAGAATCTCATCAAGTCCAGTATTTATACTTTCACTCGATTCATATAATGTTGTATCTTTGCTTGGAAATTCAAAATAATGCATTTACTTTCTCCCTTAAAAACTTACACCAACAGAATCACCAACCGCTCTTCCTTCTATGTCTGTATTGGGATATTTTAATTCAAATATGGATGGATCCAATGATGGATATATTATTCCATCTTTTGTTGCGTAGTTTATATCATATACGTTTCCAGAATAACCATCTGTAGTTTGCCATTTATTGGTAAATAATACAGGATGTTTTTGTGGGTTATCTTCCGATGGTGGAACAACTGCCCCAACCCCTTCAACTCTTGAAATTACTGAAACTAATTCTGCAATTACAATTGGTTGATTTATTTGCCACCTATCTATATCAAAAAATTCTTTAATACTTTGAATACATCTCAATGTTACTTCAGGTTTATTAAATCCCCTACGGGCTATATAACCAAATTTAACTCCTATATTAATAATCCATGCATTTTTAATATTAACCGCATCTGTTACTAATCTATA
>Ga0208522_1002050_pt1 | contig 12359 bp, 24 predicted proteins | sample ETNtaG_25_FD_185763 | JGI IMG/M metagenome (GOLD analysis project Ga0208522, IMG submission 185763) | Marine microbial and viral communities from oxygen minimum zone, Eastern Pacific Ocean - ETNP201302SV86 (SPAdes) (version 2) | ecosystem: Environmental > Aquatic > Marine > Oceanic ... | reverse complement strand
TAATTATAGAGCTATATTGGGATTAGCATGGATATTACAAGTTATGCTTCTCGCAAATCTTTTCGTATTCTTTAAAGGTGAATTGGAATCATTGAAAGTGGTAGGTAGAATCGCTATGCTTTGTGTTATGGCCCCAATGGTAGTGAGTAATAACCAAAGATTACATGAAATTGGTATGGGAATCTTTTTATTAGGATTCATCTATACTATCTTGAAATATCATGTATATGCGGTGATTTAGCTTATGGTTACTCATATAAAAAAATATACTATAGCAAGTGTAAGAGTAATCTATCATATACCCGATTACGTACATATTCTTAATGAATTTATATGGCAAACTAGAGACAAATTGCCTGATTATCCTCGTATACAACGATTCCTTGATTATTGGGATAAAAATATTGACGGGCCAATTAAGGATGTTTACATATATGATCATGATGCATTGGCGGGAACTATTAGACATGTAGATAGAAGATTTAAACTAAACTGAGCATAAAGGGTACGGATCTTGAACTATTATAAGTAGGGGTTATTTTTTTACTTATAATAATAGATCAATATGTATCATAAATCATGGGAAGCAAGACACTATTGGGTGAATCAGTTTGGAATTATAGAACATGATATTTTCGCTCACATACCACCACAACATTATGTCGTAAAGTGGAAAGAAGGATTTGAGAGGAAAGAAAAACATTTCGACAACAAGAAAGAATCCCAAGCATTTTTCAGAACAGTAAGAAAGACTGCAACGGATTTTATACGAATTGTCAAATGGCATTGACTTGACAAATTGAAATTTCGTGTTATAATAGTATTATGAGTTTATATACAGATCAAAAATATGTGGGATTAATATCCCCCCGCCTTGACCGATTCAAACAAGTAAGACCCAATTTATGGAATTCGCGATGTCCCATTTGCGGAGATTCCCAGAAAAATAAAGCCAAGAAACGATTGTACATTTATGCAAAGAAACAAGACCTCTTTGTAAAATGTCATAATTGTGGATATGGTGCATCTCTTGGAAATTTCATCAAAGAATTGGACCCGCACTTGCACGGTCAATATATCATGGAAAGATATGGTGAAGGTCATCGACATGTTGTATTCGGCAAAAAAATAAAAGAGCCAGAATTCAAATTCCCCCCACCAAAATTCAAACCAAAGAAAACTACCATACATTTACCGTCTATTGGTTCATTGCCAAAAGACCATTTTGTTCGTATATATTATGAGGGTAGAAAGATTCCAGGTAGTTTCATGGACAAGGTTTTCTTTGCTGAAGATTTTAAGAAGTGGGCACAATCAGTATGTCAGATAGATTATTCTAATCTAGGTAAAAATGAACCTAGAATGGTTATTCCGTTTTTCAATGAGAATGGAAAATTGATAGCCGCTCAAGGTCGGGCACTAGGCCAAAATGAATTACGTTATATTACAGTAAAGGTCCATGAAAATAATCCAAAGATTTATGGACTAGATCGGTGGAAATCTGATAAACATACATATATTGTAGAGGGGCCAATTGATTCAATGTTTGTTCCAAATTGTCTCGCTGTTGCGGGTGGTGACTTAGCATCATATAAAGGCACAAAAAAGAATACTACATTGATATTTGATAATGAACCAAGAAATTTCGAAGTAGCGAAAAAGACTTTGGCTGCTCTGCAAATGGGATGGAAAGTAGTTGTCTGGCCATACGGAAAATTAAAGGATATCAATGAGATGGTTCTTAATGGAACTCCTGTTGATAAGATTATGGAAATCATAAATAAGAATACTTACTCTGGTATTGAAGGTGAGTGGGAAGTGCGAAATTGGCAAAGAGCTTGGTAATGAAAGAAGTCCATGAACATGGATTTGTGAAATTGATAGATTTCATGGGAAATGATGAAGAAGTAGAAAACGCCGCACGTATTAGTTACGGTGAAGGAACACGAAAGGTAAATCAGACACGGAACCTCATCCGATACCTAATGAGACATAAACACACCTCACCCTTTGAGATGTGCGAGGTCAAGTTCCATATAAAACTTCCTATATTCGTAATGCGCCAGTTGGTCCGCCATAGGACGGCAAATCTGAACGAGTATTCGGGTCGATACTCAGTCATGTCAGATGACTTTTATTTTCCAAAAGGGGAAAATCTTAAACCCCAATCAACAACAAATCAACAAGGTAGAGAAGAGGGAGAACTAGGTGCGAGCACAGGTGAACTCGAATTTGAAATATTTCGTATTTTTGATGGAGCAACTAACGCCTACCGCAACCTATTAGATTGGAATCTTGCAAGAGAACTTGCAAGAATAGTGATACCCGTGGCCAGTTATACAGAAGTAATATGGAAAATTGATTTACGTAACTTTTTCCATTTTTATCACCTAAGAGGAGATAGTCACGCCCAAGACGAAATCCAAGATTATGCTAATGCAATGTATGAATTAGTAAAACCAAAATTTCCATTATGTTGCGAAGCATTTGAAGATTATGTATTAAATGCAAAGACCTTTTCAGAACAAGAAATGGCAATTATAAAAGACAATCTTAATGGAAGCTGGGTTATGTCAAAGTACGGATTGTCAGAACGAGAATCAAGAGAATTTTTAGACAAATTAAAATAGAAAGAAGAAGGAAATTATGCTACCTACAGAATACCAACAATTTATACATTTATCAAGATATGCGAGGTGGGATTATGACAAAGGGCGAAGAGAAACATGGCACGAAACAGTAGAAAGATACTTTGATTTTTTTACAGAACATTTGAAAGAAACATGTAAATATGATTTAACCAATGGAGAAAGAGTTGAATTAGAAAACTCTGTTAAAGAACTGAAGACAATGCCTTCTATGAGATGTTTAATGACAGCAGGCCCCGCTCTGAAAAAAGAAAATGTAGCGGGATATAATTGTTCCTATGTGAAGGTAGACCATCCAAGATCATTTGATGAAGTTCTTTATATTTTGATGAATGGCACTGGTGTCGGATTTTCTGTAGAGGAATCATATACAAATATGCTTCCAATTGTACCAGAACAATTATATGAAACAGATACTACTGTTGTAGTTGCTGATTCCAAATTGGGTTGGGCTAGAGCGTTCAAAGAACTCATCTCATTATTATATGGTGGGCACGTTCCTAAATGGGATATTAGTAAGGTTCGCCCCGCTGGTGCACCACTAAAAACTTTTGGAGGACGAGCTTCTGGTCCCGGTCCATTAGTAGATCTATTTAATTTTACAGTAGATACATTTAAAGAAGCATCGGGAAGAAAACTTAGGCCCGTAGAATGTCATGATATTGTATGCAAAACGGCTGAGATTGTCGTTGTGGGTGGTGTTCGTAGGAGCGCCCTTATTTCTCTTTCTGATCTTAATGATCGCGAAATGCGATTTGCAAAATCTGGACAGTGGTGGGAAAAAGACAAACAACGATCACTAGCGAATAACTCAGTTAATTATAAAGAAAAACCAGATGTTGGAACATTCATGCGTGAGTGGCTTTCCCTCTATGATTCGAAGTCTGGTGAACGTGGTATTTACAATGGAATGTCAGCGAAATATCATGTAAATGACCTAAATAGTAGAGAAAAGGACGAACATGGCACATACATTCAGAGAAGAGTGGCAAAGGATGATTTCGGCACAAATCCTTGCAGCGAAATCATTTTACGATCCAGGGAATTCTGCAACTTGTCCGAAGTTGTCATTAGAAGCAACGACACTTTGCAATCTATCAAAGACAAAATTAGGGTTGCGACAATCCTTGGAACTTTCCAATCAACTCTCACAAACTTCAAATACCTCTCAAGAGAGTGGGGAAGAAATTGCGAAGAGGAACGACTCCTGGGAGTTAGTCTCACCGGAATTATGGATTGTGCCATAACAAACGGCTCAAAAGGTAACATTAAAAAGACATTAAATGAGCTAAGAGAAGTAGCAGTAAAAACTAACAAGGAGTATGCTGAAAAACTTGGAATCAATCGAGCAGCTGCCATTACGTGTGTCAAACCTAGTGGTACTGTTTCTCAGCTTGTTGATTCTGCTTCTGGTATTCATGCCCGCCATAATCCATATTATATTCGTACAGTAAGAGCGGATAATAAAGATCCCCTGTGTAAAATGATGAAACAAGAAGGTTTTCCGAATGAACCGGATATTACTAAACCTGACCATACTACGGTTTTTTCTTTTCCTTCTAAGAGCCCAAAAGGGGCGATTTGTAGAAATGATATGTCTGCGTGGAAACAGTTATCACTCTGGCACACATATGCGAAAGAGTGGTGTGAACATAAACCAAGTGTTACAGTTTCCGTCAAGGAAGAAGAATGGGTAAACACTGCTGCATGGGTATACGACAATTTTGATGATATTAGTGGTATTAGTTTCCTACCATTTAGCGATCATACGTATAGACAAGCACCATATCAGGATTGTTCGGAAGAAGAATATAAAGAATTATTAGGAAAGATGCCAAAAAAGGTTGATTGGAGTACACTAGCAAAATTCGAATCACAAGATTATACTAGTTCTAGTCAAGAATTTGCATGTACTTCAGCGGGAGGGTGTGAAATAGTTGATATTACCCCAACGATATAAATACAAATAATTAACAATATCAACAAAATCCATCTATTTTTTGGGGGGGACTTCATTGTTAAATAGAGAAGAGCTTCATGAATGGATTGAACGAATTCGAGCACGTTATCGAAAATTTAATAGTATTATAAAAAATAAATTTATTATAATTTATGATATCGTGAAAGGTCATTTAAAGGTCAAACTCGATGAAGGTAAACAATATGAGACCCGGTGGGTGTGGTATCATACCCTACTAGCAGCAGAACTATTCATCATAATAATACTATTATGGGTGATAGCGTCTGCATAAGATGTCACTTATCACATGTATTAAAAAGGACGATATGAAATTTAGTGGTTTGAAATTGGGTTTGGTGTTTAGTATTATAATACTTTTTGTTCCATTGGTTATAATAGGTGGAACGGATTCAATACAAAAATCTATCGAAAAGCAGGTAGGTGAAGAAGGAATAAAACAAGACCGGAGATTTCCTTTCGATGCAGAGAAATTAGGATGGCCATCGGCATTAATTGGTGATTCTATAGTTGGGTGTTATAACGGCACATACAGGTGGATAGTAATGGCTAATCCAGCCCTTATTGGAGTAACACCACCACCACCGCAACAAAGGCTAATGGTAGAACATTGTTTCTGTGTTATGGATAGGATTAGACAACAATTTTCATTTTTAGAATATGGTCAAATCACATTAGAGGGTCCCACAAAATTAGGAGATCTTTACCTTAAAACAGCATTAAAATGCATTAATGAGAATGGTACATTGCCAGGGATAATGCGTATTACAGATAATGTAGATAATGAAACCAATAAGGATAACAAATTAATAACCCCGGAGGACGTACTTCCTAAAGATGTGGAATCGCCAAAATCTGATTCAGAGTCATTACCAGACCAAAACGAAAATCTCACGGAAGGTCCCCCACTAAATTTTCAAGGATAACAAATGGAAAAGCTCAAAAGAGTATTTTTGTTATGCTTTTCTATATTTGTCTTTTCTGGAGTTTCATATTCAGAAACCCTTTCTCCAGAAGTAATAGAAAGAGTGAGAGAATCGATAGTATTACTATCATCAAATGAATCCGCAACACCATCAGCACAGTCACCAAATGCTTTGTGCACAGGAGTTGTTATAGATAAAGTCGGTCATATTTTGACTAACTTTCATTGTATATACAAACAGAAAATAATAAATTTATATTATTATGATGAAGAAGATTGGAAAGAATATGAAGTAAAAGTAATTGGTAAAGATCCTCTTGCTGACCTAGCCTTGCTTGAAGTATCTGAAAGGACTAAAGAAGTTCCACACCTAGAAATCGCCAATGAGGAAGATGTTCATATGGGTATGGAAGTATTTGCCTTTGGTCATCCTATGGGAATGGCATGGAGTCTATCAAAAGGAATTATTTCCAGTAAAGATAGACACGCTCGGCACCCCTACATCAAATCACTACAAACAGATGCCGCAATCAATAAAGGAAATTCCGGTGGACCCCTCTTAAACCTGAAGGGGGAAATAGTAGGAATTAATACTTTGCTTGTTTCTCGTAATCAGCAATACTCTGGTGTGGGCATAGCAATTAGAAGTGATGTAGTAAAATACTCTCTTGCTCAAATGTTGGAAAGAGGAAGAGTGGACAGGCCTGCAATAGGAGTGCAGATTATTACATTGATAGGGAAAGAAGAACAACAAAATAGAATCCTTAAAGATAATCCAGAATTGAAGAAAATTTTACCAAATACTTATGGATTAATAATAAGTAAAGATACTACTGATATACCCGAAGGATTAAAGCCATGGGATACAATAGTAGGTATCAATAATGTTCCTGTAAATACTGGTGTAGAATTTTCTGATGAGTTAATAAAAAATAATATCGGAGATACAATTAAATTGACACTCATTCGAAATAGACGATATATACAGGTAGAAGTTCCTTTAAAAGTTTTACCTATTCCAATAGAAATGATGTATGATAAAAAGAAGCCAGCAAATCCCCTAATACCAAAACCAGAAAAAAAGGAATAAATGGATATTTCCTGGGAAGATTCTATAGAATCGGGTCACGATAAAATAAATAGAGAACAAATGAGACATTTTGTGGCCTCTCAAATAAAACAAGCAATATATAAGGACCCAGCATTTAAATTTTTTCATTCCCTGGGAATATTTAATTTTCTTCAGGGATTCAGAAGTGATAATATTGATCTCGGCGTTTTTCATTTGTATTGGGATGAGAATGCCGGTGATGTCGGTGTAAATAATTGGAGAGAACGTTGGTATGAACCCGGTGAAGAAGTCAGGCCTGTAAAAACAGAAGGGGCCGATATCGTTGACCGTCAAAAGTTAATGAACTGGTGGAATGCAGAACATTCCAAAATACGTGCAGGGGTCATGTTAAAACAAGAAGAAATAAAAGTTAAAGAGGAAGATGACGAGCCATGGGATCATATACCAGAACCAGAATGGGGGAATTGCTAAATGGCAGCTAAATTAGTACAAAGTTTCGGGGGATGTAATAGAAACTTTAATAAAGAAAAATGGATATCCGCATGGATACAAAAATCTCCCTGGAAAATCCAATATAATGAATTCGGGTTGAAGGATGAAGCAGAATTAATCCGCACAAAATTAAAGAATTATACAGGACTCAGTAAAACTGTATTCCCTAAAGAGATTGGACTACCTCGCCGAAATCAATTAAAGGTTTGGTTTGGTGATGAGTTACTTTGGGATTATGGCCAAGAGCAAAGATTTCCATCAGCACAAGAACTTATATCTTTAATAGGACTAATAGAAGGATATAATTGGAAAATTCACAAGAAAAGTTAACGGAGAAAAATATGAACGTACATGGAGTACTCTGTGCCGGTAGAGATTAATTGGACAGAAGAAGAACACGCAGAAATAGATATTGTATGCGATGCATGCGCAAAAGAATATGTTATATTATCAAGGGAAATAACGGATTTACATTTATGCCCTTTCTGCGGACATTATTTAGAAATGCCCATAGATGGGGGTGTAAATGAACAAGAAGAAGATAGCTGGTATTGACTATTCGTTAACTTCCCCTGCAATTTGCATTTATACAGAGGAAAGCGATGGTGGACATTTTGACTTTGATAGGTGTACTTTACATTATCTATCTCATACTGAGAGACAACAACAACTTGCCTCCTGGTGTGGGTTAGATAATATTAAAGCATCACCATATCCAGAATGGAGAAATGAAGAAGAAAGACACGAACTTCTTGCTGGATGGGCATACGGTTTGATTCAAGGATGCGAAGAAGTGTTCATTGAAGGATATGCTTATGCTACTGTTGGAAAATCACACGTGCGATCAATCGCCGAAAATACAGGATTATTGAAAAATAAAATGTGGAAGTTGAGAGTTCCTTTCACATCATTTCCACCTACTGTTATTAAAAAATATGCAACAGGAAAGGGAAATGCTAATAAAGAATTGATGTATGAATCTTTTGTAAATGAATTACTCACTCCTTTAGATCTCAAGGAACGTTTAACTCCAAAAGCGAAAAAAGTTATCAGCCCAATAAGTGATATTGTAGATTCATATTTCATCGCAAAATGCGGAATTGATGGAGCACTAGGATGACAAATAAAGAAAAGAAATCCATTGCCAATAGAAAGTATTATGAGAAGAACAAGGACCGCCTTGCTGAGAAGTGGAAGAATGATGAAGAACGTAAGGACTATCTAAAAGAATACTACAAGAAAAATAAAGAGATAATCCTTGACCGTGCCAGGGAATGGAATAGAAAAAACAAAGAAGCCCGTAAACTGATAGTAGAACGAGCTAAACGAAGAGAACTAAAACCTTTTTGGATAGCTGAATCAAATAAATAATTATGAATATTAAAAATTTTGAGGAAGTTGTTGAAGCAACAGAATTTATTGAATCACACGGTAATTATGTTTTGCGTAAATTTGCATCTTCCGGTAATTATGTTATCATAGATAAAATAGGTGATTTTGTAGTATTAGAAAGAGATGCTGCTGAAGCGATTTGTTCATTTATTTGGGGGGATTTAGCTCCTCCTGAAAAATTAAATTAATAAAATAAACTCTTGACATTTACTCTTTTTCGTGTTATAATATAACTATAATAATAAAAGAGGAATTATGTTAGATACAGTTGTCAATTCAGTAGAACATTTTGATACAACAATGGATGGTTTATATATCATACGTGAAGGTGCGTTTGGGTTTTTAACCGAAGCGAAAGAATCACCCTATCCTTGGATGTTAGCCGCCGCAGCCGTGGCTGGTGCACTACCTTTAGCCTTACTATTTTTTGGTTTTGGATGGATAGAATGTGCCAGAGAAACAGTACAATGTGGATTAGTATCGATTGGGGGTTAATTTAGTAACCCAATAATTTAACACCTATTGCTGATGATATCAGTGGTAGGTGTTTGTTGTATGGAGAGTAGAATGATGAACCATGAGTACACATGGGAAACCTTATACCACTTTAATTGTGGAGAATGTAGTAACTGGTGGAGTTATGCATCATCCGAAACAAAGTGGGCATGGGACTCCGAATGGAAAAGAAACAATATGACATGCCCTCACTGTGGTTATAAGACCGCAATTCAACCAAAACCAGACTTTATTAAAGAAAAAATCAATGGCTAAACCCAAAAGACAAACAATATCAATTAGAAAGACACCAAAACCTAAAAGAACAAGTATAGGTAAATCTAAAAACTCTAGACCAAAGAACAAAAATAAGAGAGGGAACTGGAAGAAATATCGTGGCCAAGGTACTTAAAGAATACGAATCAATTAAAGTAGTAAAACACCTGATAAGTAGGGGTTTGGACGAAAAAATTGAACTCATTACACGATTAACTTATACACCCTCAGACGGAGGAAAAGGATGGATAGTTCAAGTGCGGACAAAGAAAAATTAGAAGAATTCGATATCTGCGTGAAATGTGGAGCAGAAACAAAATATAAAAAAACAGATAATATTGTATTTCGTTCTGGATACATAGAAGGTGCGGGACAACTTTGTTTTTTATGTAATCAAACAAAAAAATTGCACAAAACGGGCAATTATGACGATGATCCAGAATGGACTAGGTACGGATAAATGAGATATTTTTTTGGAGCGACTCTCTTATATTTTATAGGATATTTTGGCGGAGATGTCTTAATAGCGTCCCTGTGGGTAGGGGCATCTTATGGTTTTATAGATATCATGAGAGAAAGGAATACATGAAATCACTAATATTATCATTTTTCATTATTTTTATGATTGTAATAATTTTGATTTCCTGTGCACCAATGGAAGAAGAATATCCGCCCAAATGGGTAATTGCTTCACAATATTTGCCCAGAGAGAAAATATCTGGAATGCAACAAGCAGGATTTTTTACTATGAATGGTTCAATATATTCTCATCATTGTGATAAACACGGTAACATGATACGACTAAAATATGATGAAGAAAATAAAACTTGGAGACAAATAAAATACGAAACTTTAGGATGTGTAGAGTGAATACCTTAATCCAGGGGATCAAAAAGGATGCCAATACACAAACACTTGATTATTCGGGCAGAAGTGAACCGCCCAATAAAAAGTGAGAAAGAACTTAAAAAATGGCTTCGAAATATAGTAAACAAAATAGATATGAAAATTATCAAGGGACCTTATGCCGCCTATGTTTCTGCAGAGGGGAATCGGGGTGTAACAGGGGTCGTTATGATAGAAACGAGTCACATTGCTATTCATATTTGGGACGAAACGAGCCCTGCATTGGTGCAATGTGATGTATACTCATGTGCACAATTTTCAGCAAACGAAGTTCTTATGGAATTTGCTGTAATGGAACCTACCAAAATTGAACAAATGATATTGGACAGGGGGAAAGAAATTAAACTCCCTGCCGATTTTTCAACAACAGTCCACCACATTCACTATGGAAAAACTAACTGAACTAATGATCATCACAATGGAAGAATGTGGTGAATTAACGCAGGCTTGTTCTAAATTATTAAGAAAACAAGACTTTGCAAAAAAACAGAACGTATATTCAATTCTTGAAGACTCCAAACAAGAACTAACCAAAGAAGTTGCAGATGTTATGTGTATGATTGAACTGATGCAAGAACAGGGTCTAGTAAATCTTATAGATATTAAAGAAGGAATAAAATCTAAAAGAAATAAGTTAAAAACTTGGAGCAATTTAATAACATAATAAAAAGGCTGATATAAAATGATTACAATTAAAGTGGGACATAATCAAGACCCTATGCGGGCGATTCAGAAACTCAAAAACAAACTGATTCAAGAAGAATTGTTTGTGGAACTCAAGAAACATAGGTATTACGCAAAACCAAGTTTAAAAAAGCGGTTGAAACGTGAAGAAGCAGAAAAACAACGGGTGAAAGATTATAGAAAATCCATCCGTCAAGCTCAACAAAAAGGTGATTGGTAATCAATAATGGAACATCTAGAAAACCTTAAAGGGAAAATCGCAGCAGTATCAATGACAGAAATACAAATAGCTGTATTAAGGGATGAAATAGAATTGTATAAATCAATAATAGAATCTGACAATGATAATTTGTATACCACTATAGAAACACTGAAACATAGAATAAAGGAGTTAGAAATGACTTAGCTATACCAAGCCGAAAAGACAAGGGAAGAGAAAAGACGAAGGAGAAAGGGTCCTGGAAGACATCAATCTTTTTCTGATAGGTGGGAGCGATAGTCGAAACTTCCATTAGGAATTGCCCGATTACGCGGAGCGGAAAGGGAAGACATAGATATTCCCCCCATAGCCGTTCTGCCGAAGTGCTGGCTATGGGGATAATGCATAAAAAAGAAGAAGAAGTTTCGACAAAAATATAGATTGACGGTGATAAACCAAGTAGCGGTCAGGGGATGTGACCGCCAAAAAAACAGCCCGTTCACCGTCAATCTTGTCACCATTAAAGTATAAAATGGGATGTATGAATACTACCACCACCACAATTTGTGAAGAAATGTCTTGTACAAATGAAGGAACAATAAACGTTCAAGACCTATGGATGTTGTGCCCATCCTGTGAATCTCTTTGGCACAAACCATCAATAGATAAAATTATTAACCTGCCTCATCCAAAAACTTCCCATAAAAGGAAAACAATAAAAGATCCACATGCGGGAGAAGTGTTTATGTTTGGACCAGACGCAGTATCATAGGTAGAAGAATCTGATATATAATAAAGAGATAAAATATGAAAATACAACGAATAGAATTTCATCGACAACAAAAAGTATATGAGTGGATATTGACTAATGAACTAGTAAAAGAATATGATTTCGACACTGCTGAAGAGTTAAAAGAAGCCATAATAGATGAGAATAATGAACGATTTGATGAAGCCTATATCGCTCTGCATGAGTTATCTGCAGACCAATGTTGGGTATGGGATCAGACCGAATGGCAAGGGGGAGCAGAAATTGAATGGCTTGCAGATGAAGATATAGTAGAAAATCCTAAAGGAAATAAGTTGTACGAGTATGTGCCATCAGAAGAAGAAGAATAATATGAAGAAGAAATATAATATAAAGATAGTCATTGACCTACACAAGATATTATGCTATTCGGCAGTAACAATGTGCATAGTAGTTCTCTTTAGTATACCTCTAGCTTGTGGACATTTACTGGTAGATTCTTATGGCCTGTGGTAATAAAAAATTATATAGTATGGGATTAGAT
>Ga0208522_1002043_pt1 | contig 12386 bp, 11 predicted proteins | sample ETNtaG_25_FD_185763 | JGI IMG/M metagenome (GOLD analysis project Ga0208522, IMG submission 185763) | Marine microbial and viral communities from oxygen minimum zone, Eastern Pacific Ocean - ETNP201302SV86 (SPAdes) (version 2) | ecosystem: Environmental > Aquatic > Marine > Oceanic ... | reverse complement strand
GGCAGTGGAAACGGCAGAGGCGGCCATCTCCATGCGCGAGGCCGAAGTTGCCAATGCGCGCGCGCAGCTGGTGGAGTTCGGCGAACAGAACACGTTCTCGACGATGGGAACAGGCAACGGTGGTGGCATCCCACTGCTAGCCCCGGCGGACGGACGCATCCTGCGCATCATGCAGCAAAGCGAGACTACCCTGCCCGCAGGCGCCCCGATCATGGAGATTGGTGATATCGATGGAGAACTCGAAGTCGTTGTCGAGCTGATTTCCTCTGATGCGGTGCAGGTAAATATTGGCGATACCGCCATCATTGATGATTGGGGTGGGCCTGTCCCGCTTCAGGGGCAGGTGTCACGCATTGATCCTTTTGCCATTACCAAATTCTCGGCGCTTGGCGTCGAGGAGCAAAGGGTGCCCGTGACAATCACCCTGACCGGTCCGCCCGACGAACGCGACGCGCTTGGGCATGGTTATCGGATCGAGGCGCGGATCGTTGTCTGGCAAGCAGACGCGGTCATCCGTGTTCCCTCCAGCGCCCTGTTCCGGTCCGGCGAAGTCTGGTCGGTGTTCGTTGACCGGGACGGCACGGCCAGCTTGCGCCGCCTCGAGCCGGGACGAAACAATGGAACGTTCGCCGAAGTCGTCGGCGGACTGGAGGCCGGGGAGCGCGTGGTCCTTTATCCGCCTTCCGGGTTGGAGGACGGTACGATGATCGCTCCGCGTCAGACAAGGTGAACTGGCTCCAGGGTGGCCCGTCTTGCCGACCCTGGCCAATGACTGCCGAGGCCAGGACTTGATGAGCGCCTTGATGGTATCCGAGCGGCTGATCTGGCCTACAAGCATTTCATCCGCGACTAGGGGGAAACGCCGATAGGGGCTGGCAAGATAGAGACAGCTCTGGCGCCGGCCAACTGGCGGTGGGGCTGTGTAGACCTAGAGCGCCCGGCGCGCTGGCAGCAACCGCCCCTATCCGGCCATTCAGACCCAACTCGCTATGACTTGAGAGTCGTCAGTCTGCTCAGACAAGGGTGACGGCAGTCGCGTCAAGAACCGTCGTCAGGTTACGCGTGGCTGTCTGCAGGCAATTGATACCGAAGAAAACGGGGTCAAGATCATGGCCTTGCCGCTGCAACTCGAGCACCGCCTGCACCGACCAGGCGAGATTGCAGGCTCCGAAGCCTCGGCGAAGTGCTCCCCGCGCAGCAGCACCATCGCGGCCGCCCAGGAGGTTTGCGGCAAGCGCGACGGCTTGAGTTAGTCTCAGGATCGTCGCGGCCAGCGCCACGCGCGGCGCCACCTGGCGAAAAACAGTGGATTTAGACCACTGCGATATCGCTCACGATCGTGCCGATAGCCGTGCCTTGAGGCCTTAAATAGCTAGATCGCTGACTTCCGAAGCCAGAGGTGGAAAGCGTCACTGCCCGGTCACGGCCAGACGCTGATCGGTGATGCCTTTCAACTGAGCGCGTTAGACCAGCATCGGCGAACGACGAGGCCTGTCGCTATAGACCTGTGGCGAGTTCCGCTTTTCGCGTTCGCGTGACTATCAACAATGGCGCGTTTGTTTTCGATTGACACTCATTTGGCTTTCGCTTTAGCCTCTGGAGGTCCCCAAAGATCGGGTATCCGGCGTTGGGACGGGAGGATGAACAGATTGGCTATCCGGGATTATCACTCGGCCGGAGCTGCGGCCGGTGCTGGCTGCGCTTCTGCCGGCGAGGGGCTGCTGCGTGCCCTTGCTCGGCGGCTGCGGCGGCACCTGCAAATATATAGGCGTCCGCATGAACCAAGCTTGCTTGATGGTGCTATGATGCCGCGCGATAGCAAAGCCACGACTGCCAATCTGAAGCTGCAAGCCGTTTCGGCTGCCGACTAGGGGTAGGAAATGCTGGAGCTGCGAAACGTCAGCAAGCGAGTGGGTGTCGAGAAGCATCTCGATGACATTTCGCTGTCGTTCGAACGCGGAACACTCAACGTACTGCTCGGACCGACGCTGTCGGGCAAGACCAGCCTGATGCGCATCATGGCTGGCCTTGATCGGCCAACGCGGGGAAGCATTCATTTCGACGGCGTCGATGTTACCGGCGTTTCGCCGCAGAAGCGAAACGTCGCGATGGTGTTCCAGCAGTTCATCAACTACCCCTCGATGAGCGTCTACGAAAATATTGCCTCGCCCATGCGTATCGCCGGCGCGGACAAGAAGAGCATTGATGATGCGGTTCACAGAGCCGCAGATCTGATGAAGCTGACGCCGTATCTGGACCGCACGCCATTGAACCTTTCGGGTGGTCAGCAGCAGCGCACGGCGCTGGCCCGTGCCATTGTCAAGAATGCCGGTCTGGTGCTGCTCGACGAACCGCTCGCCAATCTGGACTACAAGCTGCGCGAGGAACTGCGCGCGGAACTGCCGCGCATCTTTGCCGAAAGCGGCGCGATATTCGTCTATGCCACCACCGAGCCTTCAGAAGCTTTGCTGCTCGGCGGCAATACGGCGACGCTCTCCGAGGGGCGTGTCACGCAGTTTGGTCCGACCATCGATGTTTATCGGCGGCCCAACGACCTGATCACGGCCCGCACCTTTTCCGACCCGCCGCTCAATACTCTGGCAATGCGCAAGCGTGGGAGCGCATACGTTTTGGAGGGCAGGGTGGAAATGCCAGCATCCGGGGATCTGGCCGCGGTTGCTGACGGAGAGTACACCGTCGGCTTCCAGCCACATCATCTGACGCTTGAGCCCAGCGTTCCGCATGCCGTTCGGATGCAGGCCGTGGTCACTTCAGTGGAGATCACTGGTTCCGAAAGCTTCGTGCACCTGCGATTCGCCGATGCTGACTGGATCATGCTGGCCCCGGGAGTCCAGAAGCTGGAAGCTGACGAGGAAATCTCGGTGTTCCTTGATCCGAGCCTCGTGCTCGTCTTTGACAGTGTCGGCCGGGCCATTGGTCGGCCACAGGCCATGGCGGCGTAGGAGCACAGCAATGGCCAGAATTGACCTCGACCATATCCGCCATTCCTACCTCGCCAATCCCGAACGTGACGAGGATTACGCCCTCAAGGAAGTCCACCATACCTTCGCGGACGGCGGCGCATATGCCCTGCTGGGACCTTCAGGGTGCGGCAAGACCAGCCTTCTCAACATCATTTCCGGGCTCGTTCCCCCCACCCGGGGACGGGTCCTGTTCGATGGCACGGACGTAACGGACCTGCCGACCGAAAACCGCAACATCGCTCAAGTCTTCCAGTTTCCGGTCATCTACGACACGATGACGGTGTTCGACAATCTCGCTTTCCCACTGCGCAATCGGGGCGTTGATGAGGCCGATGTGAAGCGGCGCGTCAACGAGACCCTGGAGATCATCGATCTGGCCAACTGGGCGAAAAAACGCGCCCAGGGGCTGACCGCTGACCAGAAACAGAAGATTTCGCTTGGCCGCGGCCTAGTCCGTCAGGACGTCAATGCGATCCTGTTTGATGAGCCACTGACGGTCATCGATCCGCATATGAAATGGGTGCTGCGCAGCCAGCTCAAGCGATTGCACAAGCGCTTTGGCTACACGATGGTCTACGTGACCCATGACCAGACCGAGGCGCTGACCTTCGCTGACAGTGTGGTGGTGATGTATGAGGGGCAGGTGGTGCAGATCGGGACGCCCGCCGAACTGTTCGAGCGGCCCAGCCATACCTTTGTCGGCTATTTCATCGGCTCACCCGGCATGAACGTACTGCCAGTCAAGATGCAGGGCGCCCAAGCCCATCTCGGACCGCATGTGATCGAATTGCCGGGAGCACCCAAGGCCGGTTCCGGCGCCCGGCTGGAACTGGGGGTGCGCCCCGAATATGTGCGCGTGGGCGATGTAGGCATGCCCATCCAGCTTCAAGCGGTTGAAGATATCGGCCGTCATCGCATCGTGCGCGGCACGCTGGAGGGCAGCGACATCGCAGCCATCGTGCCGGAGCATCAGGAACTGCCTTCCGAGCCGCGCGTGACGTTCGACCCCAAGGGCATCAACATCTACGCCGACTCCTGGCGTCAGACGCTGGAGGCGTAACGATGGACAGAACCTGGAACAACAAGGCCTGGTTTCTCGTGCTCCCCGTGCTGGTGCTGGTGGCCTTCTCGGCAATCATCCCGCTGATGACGGTCGTCAACTATTCGGTGCAAGATACCTTCGGGAACAACCAGTTCTTCTGGGCGGGCCTGGACTGGTTTGACGACACCTTGCATTCGGAACGCTTTTGGGCGGCCCTTTGGCGCAACCTGCTGTTCTCGGGGATCATCCTGGCCATCGAGATACCCCTGGGCATCTTCATTGCCCTGAACATGCCAAAGCGCGGTTGGGGGGTGCCCGTCTGCCTTGTGCTGATGGCGCTTCCGCTGCTGATACCGTGGAACGTGGTCGGCACCATCTGGCAGGTCTTTGGTCGCGTCGATATCGGTCTGCTTGGTCGCACTCTGGCGAGCCTGGGGATTGACTACAACTACGTGCAGGACCCTTTCGATGCTTGGGCCACCATCGTGGTGATGGATGTCTGGCACTGGACCAGCTTGGTCGTGCTGCTTTGCTATGCGGGGCTCGTCTCCATTCCCGACGCTTATTATCAGGCGGCCCGCATCGACGGGGCATCACGCTGGAGCGTGTTCCGCTTCATCCAGTTGCCCAAGATGCAACGGGTGCTGCTGATCGCCGTACTGCTGCGGTTCATGGACAGCTTCATGATCTATACCGAGCCATTCGTGGTAACTGGCGGCGGACCCGGTAACGAAACCACTTTCCTCTCAATCGACCTGGTGAAGATGGCGATCGGCCAGTTCGACGTCGGGCCGGCTGCGGCCATGTCGCTGATCTACTTCTTGATCGTGCTGCTGGTCAGCTACGTCTTCTATACCGTGATGACCAATGTCGGGAAGGGAGCCGAACAATGAGCGAGCAAAACGTCGCCTCCGGACCCAAGGCAGCAGGCAGGTCGATGACCTCTGGCAAGGTCGCATCGCTCAATCGCACTCGCTCCTCGGTGCGACTGGGCTGGCTGGTGCCGACCCTCTACATCCTCTTTCTGATGCTGCCGCTCTACTGGCTCATCAATATGAGCTTCAAGACCAACCAGGAAATTACCGGGGCCTTTTCGTTGTGGCCCAAGGATTTCACCTGGCGGAACTACGCAGTCATCTTCAGCGATCCAAGCTGGTATTCGGGGTACATCAATTCGATCATCTACGTGGTGTTGAACACGGTGATCTCACTGGCCGTGGCTCTGCCGGCGGCCTACGCTTTCTCACGGTACAGGTTCCTGGGGGACAAGCACCTGTTCTTCTGGTTGCTCACCAACCGCATGGCGCCGCCGGCCGTCTTCGCCCTGCCATTCTTCCAGCTCTATTCGGCCTTCGGCCTGATCGACACCCATATTGCGGTGGCGCTCGCGCACTGCCTCTTTAACGTGCCGCTCGCCGTCTGGATTTTGGAGGGATTCATGAGCGGCGTACCAAAGGAGATCGACGAGACGGCCTATATAGACGGCTACTCGTTTCCCCGTTTCTTCGTACGTATCTTCATGCCGTTGATCGCTTCGGGAATCGGCGTGGCAGCCTTCTTCTGCTTCATGTTCTCATGGGTGGAACTGCTGCTGGCCCGCACCTTGACCACGACCGCCGCCAAGCCGATTTCGGCAATCATGACGCGTACCGTGTCGGCTTCGGGGCTGGACTGGGGTGTGCTGGCAGCCGCGGGGGTGCTCACCATCATTCCGGGCGCCCTGGTGATCTATTTCGTTCGCAACTACATCGCCAAGGGCTTTGCCCTGGGCCGCGTGTGAGGAGGACCACATGAATTTCTCATGGATGGCCTGGACCTGGCCGACGGCGCTCTTCTTTACCATCATCGCCTTGCTGCTGATCGGAATGACCGTCTGGGAATGGCGCGCGCCCGGTGGCAATCCGCGGGTGGGCATCCTCCGGTTCGAGACGACCAGAGGAGACAGGCTATTTATCTCGCTGCTCGGCAGCGCGTTCATAAATCTTGCATGGCTGGGCCTGATCGGGCCGCAGCTATGGTGGAGTCTCGCCCTATCGGTGGCCTACGCGATAGTCGTGTTCCGCTTTGTCTAGGGGAGGAAAGTCAGGAGGACGGCCTGAAAGAGCTGTCGCTCCTGCATCGCATGACGTCGATCCAAGGGAGGATTGGAATGAAACGGCAGTTATTGTTCTCGACTGCGGCGCTACTGGCGCTGTCAGTGTCGAGCCCAGCCTGGTCGCAAAGCATGGAGGCGGGGCTCAAGTTTCTTGATGAGGAAATCGGCGATCTGTCGACCTTGAGCCGGGCGGAGCAGGAGGCAGAGCTTGAGTGGTTCATGCAAGCAGCCGCCCCCTATACCGGCATGGACATCAAGGTGGTGTCGGAAACCATCACCACCCATGAATACGAGTCCAAGGTGCTGGCGCCCGCGTTCACCGCGCTGACCGGGATCAAGGTCACGCATGACCTGATCGGCGAAGGTGACGTGGTTGAAAAGCTGCAGACGCAGATGCAGTCGGGCGAAAATATCTATGACGCCTATGTCAACGACTCCGACCTGATCGGCACCCACTGGCGCTATCAGCAGGCGCGCAGCCTCACCGACTGGATGGCGAATGAGGGGGCTGACGTCACCAACCCCAAGCTCAACCTGGATGATTTCATCGGGCTCGAATTCACCACCGCTCCGGATGGCGAGCTTTACCAGCTCCCCGACCAGCAATTCGCCAATCTTTACTGGTTCCGCTATGACTGGTTCAGCGATCCGGAAGTCCAGGCCGACTTCAAGGAAGAGTACGGCTACGATCTGGGCGTGCCGGTCAACTGGAGCGCCTACGAGGATATCGCCGAATTCTTCACCGGCCGCGACATGGGCGATGGTCCTGTCTATGGCCACATGGATTACGGCAAAAAGGACCCCTCGCTCGGCTGGCGCTTCACCGACGCCTGGCTCTCCATGGCTGGCAATGGCGACAAGGGCATTCCCAATGGTCTGCCGGTTGATGAATGGGGCATCAAGGTGGACGAGAACTCCCGTCCGGTCGGCTCGTGCGTGGCGCGTGGCGGCGATACCAATGGCCCGGCCTCGGTTTATGCCATCGCCAAATACCTTGAATGGCTGAACAACTACGCGCCGCCTGAAGCGCAGGGTATGACTTTCTCCGAATCCGGTCCGGTGCCGGCCCAGGGTGGCGTGGCCCAGCAGATCTTCTGGTACACCGCCTTCACCGCCGACATGGTCAAGGAAGGGCTGCCGGTCATGAACGAGGACGGTACGCCCAAATGGCGCATGGCCCCCTCGCCACACGGCGTCTACTGGAAGGACGGGATGAAGCTCGGCTATCAGGACGTGGGCTCGTGGACCATTCTGAAGTCCACTCCGGTGGACCGTGCGCAGGCGGCCTGGCTCTACGCCCAGTTCGTGACTTCGCTCACCGTGGACGTCAAGAAGTCCCACGTGGGGCTGACATTCGTGCGGGAATCCACCATCCAGCATGACAGCTTCACCGAACGGGCTGACAAGTTGGGCGGCCTGATCGAGTTCTACCGGTCACCCGCGCGCGTGCAGTGGTCCCCGACGGGCACCAATGTTCCGGACTACCCGAAGCTCGCTCAGCTTTGGTGGCAGGCCATTGGCGACGCATCCTCTGGCGCCAAGACGCCTCAGGAGGCGATGGACTCGCTGTGCGCCGAGCAGGAGAGCGTCATGGCTCGCCTCGAACGCGCTGGTGTGCAGGGCGATATCGGTCCCAAGCTGGCCGAAGAACACGATCTCGCCTACTGGAACGAGGATGCCACTTCCAAGGGCAATCTCGCTCCGCAGCTCAAGCTCGACAACGAGGACGAAGAGCCGGTAACGGTCGATTATGATGAACTCGTGAAGAGCTGGGCTGAAGCGAACTAAGCTGAGCAACACGTCTTGAGGCGTCGGGGCCTTGAGCCCCGGCGCCAAATGCTGGCGGTTCATGTCGCATGGGGACAGGACTGGTCCCGTAGAGCCGATGATCCAGCATGTCTTTGAGTGCGGGCGTGCAGGGGACATAGACAGCGCGACCGCCCTTGCTCTGACGAATGCTGATTCCGACGCCGTCGTAGTTCGACCAAGCCAGCTTGCGAAGGTCCCCCTGACGCTGCACCAGTCTACCGGGCTAGGGACAATTCATTCGGCTCCCCCACAGTGCACCCCCACCGGCGTGACCTTGAGCTTGACTAGGCCTTGCGCATCGCTCCGGTTCACAGCGGCCAGAAAAACAGGATTGAGGGGACCCCGACGGCGATGATGATAGCCTCCAGCGGCAGACCCATCCGCCAATAGTCTCCAAAGCGGTATCCGCCCGGACCCATGATGATGGTATTGTTCTTGTGCCCGATCGGGGTCAGGAAGGCACACGATGCCGCCACGGCCACTGCCATCAGGAAGGGGTCGGGCGAGACCTCCAGCGTTTGGGCGATGGACAGGCCGACAGGGGCCGCAATCAGCGCGGTGGCCACGTTGTTGAGGAAGTCGGAGAGGGTCATCGTGACCATCATCAGCAATGTCAGAATGGCCCAGGTCGGCAATGTGCCTGTGAGCGAAACTATGCCGTTTGCAATCAGCTCGGTTCCACCGGAGGTTTCGAGGGCCAGCCCGAGCGGGATCAGCGAGGCCAGCAGGACAATGATCGGCCATTCCACCGATTCATAGACTTCGCGCGGGCCAATGATGTTGAACAAGGCGTAGATGCTGACGGCCATGGCCAGGGCAACGGCCAATGAAAACAGGCCCATCACCGAGCCGGCCACAGCAGCGGCAAACACGGCAATGGCGAACAGCGCCTTGCTGCGTTGAATGACGGAGTGACTCCTTTCCGCGATGGGAAGCACACCCAGCCAGTCGATCGCGTCGTTCACGCGGTTTTCCGGCCCGAGCAGCAGCACGACGTCGCCTGGCTGAATCGGCAGTTTCCGCACGCGCTGGCGGAAACGGCGACCCTGCCGGGCGACGCCGAGAAGCGCCACACCACGCCGGTTTCGCAGGCCCAGGCCAAGAGCGGTGCGGCCGACCATCCGCGCATTGTCTGGAACTATCGCTTCAATCAGGGTGAGGGACTTTCCTCGGAGCCCGACATGATCTTCGGTGCCCAGGGTCTCCAGATTTGCCGCCCCGATGAATGCCTCGATGGACTTCGGATCACCCTCAAGGATCAGCATGTCGGCGGCGCGCAACTCGGTGCTCGCGGAAAAGCCGGGGAGCCGGCGCCCGTTCCGCACGATCCCCAGCAGGGTAATGTCGTGCTCTTCGGCCAATGGCAGGAGATCGTCCGGGGTTTTGCCGAGGCTCTTGGATTCCTCCCCCACCACCGCTTCGGCCACGAACAATCCCTTGTCCTGCTCCTGGCCTGCAACGGCGGCGCCAGCGGCAGGCAGCAGGCGCCAGCCGATCAGGGTGACAAAGGCAATACCCACCAAGGCGCAAGCCAGGCCGACCGGCGTGTAGTCGAACATGGAATAAGGTGTGCCCAGCGTACGCTCGCGAAATTGGGAAACGACAATATTGGGCGGCGTTCCGATGAGAGTGATCATGCCACCCAAAATTGTGGCGAAGGACAAGGGCATCAGCGAGCGCGCGACAGAGCGCTTGCCCTTCTTGGCAGCCTCGATATCGAGCGACATGAGCATGACCAGGGCCGCCACATTGTTGATGATCGCCGAGAGGGCCGCCCCGACGATCGACATGATGCCAATGTGGCTGGACAGAGCTCGATCAGACGAAATCACGAGCCTGGCGATCAGCTCAACAGCGCCGGCATTGGCGAGGGCCCTCGATACGATCAGGACCAATGCGATGATGACGACAGCTTCCTGTCCGAAGCCGGCAAATGCCTGATCTGGCGGCACGACGCCGGCGACAACGGCGATGAGCAAGGCCGCGAAAGCCACGAGATCATATCGAACCCGCCCCCAGACCAGGAACGCGAAGACCAGGCCCATGAGAACAAAGAGAAATATCTGGTCATAGGTCACGTGTTTCGATTGCTCCAGTCCGGTTGATGGCAAATCGCTCAGGGACTGCCGATGCTATACTGTCGGGGCGCGGGGGCAAGGGGATGGCGCAGTGCCAAGGTTGCATCCAGGCGCGCGCCTTGGCGATTCATACCGCCCTCAAGACAGTTGGACAAAAGCCCGCAGCAGGTCCGAACGGCTGAGCAGGCCCATGAGGCGGCCGTCCTCGACTACTGGAAAGCGTCGGTAAGGTGTGGCCAGAAAACGCTCCGCAGCCGAGACGATGTCGAGCCCTGCATCCAAGGTCTCGGGCGCTCGGGTCATATACTGGTCCACGGTGCCGCTCCATTCCTTGTAGTAGGCCGCATTTAGCGCCGCCATGAAGCAATCTTTCTTGGTAAGCATGCCGACAAGCTCGTCGGCCTCCTCCACTACAGGTGCTCCTGACAGTTTGCGTTCGAGCAGCAGCCTGACAGCGTGAAGGATTTCCATGCCGGGCGGCACGGTGAGGACGTCGGTGACCATGAAGTCGGCTATGGTGCGGCGTTCAGTCATGGGCATTCTCCCCTCCATGCCGATGCGGACAAGCCTCGCACTCAAGCTTGCCGATGCAGGACAGGCCCCCGCAGGACCCCTTGATCGGCGCCCGGCCCGCCATGACCCCGAGTGCCATGGCAGAGACGGCGAGCCCAAAAACCACTAACGCGGACAGAAACACAGCCATCGACGCCTCCTAGACTTCAACCGCGGCAGAGAAGTCACCCGTGAAGACCGAATGCAGCCTGTCGCCTTCGCGTACGAGAAACAAGGCATCAAGCCCCCGTTGCTCGGCCAGCGCCACGCCCTTCTCGACACCGGCGGCAGCGAGTGCAGTTGCCCAACCGTCGGCCAGCGCCGGGTCGCGCCCGAGAACGGATACCGAAGCCAGTCTCGTATCCGCCGCCCGTCCGCTCGCTGGATCGACGATGTGTCCGTAGGATCTGCCCGCATGCGCGTAGCTCTGGACACTGTTGCCGGACGTGGCCACTGTCCGGCCGTCCAGCCGAAGGATATGCGCAACCCCGCTGCCGCCCGGCATTTCAACGCCCACCTGCCAGCCGCGCCCCTCCGGGTGCTGGCCACGGGCGATGACCTCGCCGCCGAGATCGAGCAGATAGTCGGTGACGCCTGACTGCGCCAGCGCTGCCGCCATACGACCGAGAGCCTCGCCCTTGGCGATGCCGCACAGGTCCACGGTCAACCCGCCCCGGCGCTTGCGGGCCGCGCCCGGTTGAGCGGCAAGCTCCTCGAAGGACCCGGTGGCGCCGCTGATCGGGCCGAAGCCCTGCCGCGCCACGGCCGGCCCCACTGTCGGGTCGAAGACGCCGCCACAAGCTTGTGCCAGCGTCAGACTTTGCCCGACAAGCGCGCTGAACGCGTCTGGCACCACTTGCCAGTCCGTGCCGTCATGCCGGTTGAATTGCGACAATACGCTGTCTGCCCGGTAGGGAGAAAAGAGCTGGTCGACCGCGGCGATGATGTGGGAAAAGCTCATGCTGATCGCGTCTTGATCGATCCCCTGCGGCACGCTCAGCCGCCAATATGAGCCGAAGGCCCCGCCGCCAAGAGTGGTAAGCTGACGCGCCAGCGCCGGCACGGCGCCGGTCACAAGGGTTGCGGCGGAGAGGGCCATGAAATTGCGTCGTGTCAGCATGATCATATCCCGAAATCGTCGTTGAAGATGGCGTGCGGCTCTACCCCGCAGCTGTCGAGCATCCCCAGCACCGCCTGGATCATCAGCGGGGGGCCACAGAGGTAGAATTCGCAGGCCTCGGGCGCCGGGTGGTCCTTCAGATAGTCACGCAGCACGACTTCGTGGATGAAGCCTGTCGCACCGCGCCAATCATCCTCGGGCTGCGGCTCGGAGAGCGCCAGTGTCCATCGGAAATTGTCATGTGTCCGCGCCAGCGCATCGAACTCGTCCTTGTAGAACACATCGATGCCGCTGCGCGCGCCATACCAGAAGGTGATCTTCCGTCTCGTGCCTGCGGCGAGCTGTTCATGGATCATTGCCCGCAATGGAGCCATGCCGACGCCGCCACCGATGAACACCATCTCGCGGTCCGTATCCTGCACGTGGAAGCCGCCGAACGGACCGGACACGGCCACGCTGTCTCCCGGCTGCAGGCCGAAGAGGTATGACGAGACAATGCCGGGCGGCACCCCTTCATCCGCACCGGCCGGCGGCACTGTCAGGCGGATATTGAGAACGATCTGCCCCTTGTCCTCCGGACGGCTCGCAACAGAATAGGCACGGTGCACCGGTTCCCGGCTGACCGATTTCAGCCGCCGCCATCCTAGCGTCTTCCAGTGAGGTGCGTAGCCGGGCTCGACCTTGAGTGATGCGAAATCGAGCGCGT
>Ga0208522_1002041_pt1 | contig 12390 bp, 10 predicted proteins | sample ETNtaG_25_FD_185763 | JGI IMG/M metagenome (GOLD analysis project Ga0208522, IMG submission 185763) | Marine microbial and viral communities from oxygen minimum zone, Eastern Pacific Ocean - ETNP201302SV86 (SPAdes) (version 2) | ecosystem: Environmental > Aquatic > Marine > Oceanic ... | reverse complement strand
TCTTTCGAACCATCAAGCTCTGCAAAGGTGTAAGGTTTTTTTGTTTGTAGGATGATGGGTAGATTATGGTTCATTAATGACATGGTATTAATGAACCAATAATGAATAATAATAAAACGCTCCCATCCCGGTACTATATAGACCCTGAGATACACGAAAAGGAAAAAACCGAGATACTGTATCGCAATTGGCATTATGTTGGTCATGTAAGTCAGGTTTCGAATCCAGGCGATTACTTAACCCTACAACTCGGTGACGAAAGCCTTATAGTTATCCGCAGTGATGATGGTGAACTGAAGGGGTTTTATAATGTGTGCCGGCATCGGGCCCATAGGCTCCTTGAAGGAAGGGGGAATGTGAAGTCAATTACATGTCCCTATCATTCGTGGAATTATTCCAGAGATGGGGAACTCTGTCATGCACGTAATGCGGATAAAATGGCTGGTTTTAATAAATCCAATTATTGTCTCTCTGGCTATCAGGTCGCAACCATTTGCGAGTTTATATTTGTGAATCTTGATAAGAACGCAGCGCCTTTAAATGATCAGGCAGATGGCTTTGAAAAAGATCTGCGAAAGCGGGTTCCTTTTCTGGATCGGCTGAAACCTTTACAAAATGATACGGGGCGTCCGTCCACCATCAATGCTAACTGGAAGATTGTTGTGGATAATTTTCTAGAATGCTATCACTGCACAAAGGCTCACCCTGCATTTGTGAATTTGATCGATATGGACAAATATGAAACAGAAATCTTCGATATATGGTCCCGGCAGTACGCTTCAACTACCAATCCAGAGAACAAAGCATATCAATTTGACAAATATGCATCGGTTCAGGATATGTGTTTCTGGTATATTTGGCCTACTACCGCTCTAGGCTATCTCCCAGGTGTAGAAGCATTATTCTTTAGTGCTATTCTTCCAGATGGTGTGGATAAAACAACCCGATTTGGCCATTGGCTGGTGGCGGATGATACACCTTTACCGGATAATTTCAATGATTATATGAATAATGTTCTCTTTGCTGAAGATATAGCTATTTGTGAATCTGTCCAGAAAGGGTTACGTTCACAGTCTTATAATCAGGGGCCTTTTATGATTGATCCGGATCATTCAGGTATATCAGAGATTGCCGTCCAGAATTTTCACGGGTTGGTACAACAAGCGTTAGGGGATGTAGGTGAGAATGAATCAATATAAAAGGAAAAATTGATTGGCAAAATCATCTTTATTTGAGCCTGTATTATTAAATATTAGTAGACAGGATAAAGAAAAATTGAAAAAGTGCCCTGAATGTAAATGTGTTTGGGAACGACACTACCAAACTAAAACAATTCTTAGGTATTCTGATTTTCCAGCTTATGGTTTGAAAAAAGAAATTTGTAAAAACTGTAGAACTACAGATTAATGATGGACCTTCATTAACAACATCAAGCTCTGCCCATCTATGCCAGAATAGCGAGGTTTTTTGTTTGTGGTGGTGGTGGTAGATTACCAGGATATCATTGGAGGAAACAATGCAAAAAGGCAAAATTAAATTCTATAATAAAGCAAGGAAATTTGGTTTCATAGTAGGAGATGATGGTAATGACTATTTTTTCCATGAAACAGGTCTGTCTCACGAGATTTATGTTAAAGATGGTGATAAAGTAGAGTTCAAGGTTGTGCAGGGTGATAGAGGAGATAAAGCGGTAGATATATCAATCATTGATTAAACACACCCAGTCCCGCCTAGCAGCGGGGATTTTTGTTTAGGGTGTGATGGGTAGCTTCAATAAGTTGTGAACTATTTTTTTGTTATTATTTTATTAAGTATTTACCAGATCTCTGGTAGTGATATTCATTCTCCTATTTTAAGAATTAACAGTGGATTGAGGAACGAAACGAATATTACAGTGGATACCCAGACCCATATTGATTATGGTTTGGCGTATCCGGTGACTTACGAATTTATTATTCCTCCGGAAAGTGATAATCTTCAGTCATATCGTAGGTTTCAATCAACTCAGGATTGGTCCCAGATGGTAGAAAAAACCGCAGAAGACTTTTTCAATGGAATCGAAGCAGTACGCTTTGATTATGATGGTAATATGGCTTATATATCCATTGGGTTTTCAGAATTTTCGGACTCAATTTTTATCAAATTAACAGACAATGACGGTAATACCATTGATGCAACCTATTCTTCAATGAGTCAGTACTATGATAACCGTGATGCGGCTGTCACAGCTACCGCAGATGATTGGGCAGGCTGGGTCAATGATAAATTCGTACAAACGTGTCAAAATTTTCGGAGTTTTAATCTTTGGTTATCCTGTGCTATTGTTACGGATGTAGGAGACCCGAACACATGGGTAGATATTCAAACCCAGCTTGATTCTGGCTATGTAGAAGCAATTTCTCATTCCCGCACACATCCCTATGTACCCTATGATGATCTTGAAGGTGAAGTTTTAGGAAGCATGCAGGATCTAATTCTCAACCTTGATTTGCCTGCTCATAATAGTTATGGGATTCGTGAATATATCTATGCATGGGTAGCACCTTACGGTGAGTATGATGATGCTATTGATTCCATGGTCAGTGTTTCCAAGTATCTTGTTACCCGTATGTATTATGGCAATGATCATGGATTCTCTACTTGGGATCAGGAATTATATAAGTATGATCCAATAGGCGTCTCAATGGAGGTAGGACCTCTTTGGTTAGGCACAACAGACACTACAGAATTAAATAATACTTTTGATGAAGTTTTAGCTGATGGTGGTATTTATCATGTGATGTGTCATCCAAATATATTAGAATGGGATCAAGACTATCCTTGGGAACACCTTGAACATATCAGCAACCGTACTAATGTTTGGTATACAGGATTTGGGCATCTGTATGCCTACCATTTTCTACAGTCTACATATCCCGATCTTAATCTTTATTCTATGAATCCTAATGAACCTGTTCCAGAACAAATTATAATCCATCAGAATTATCCAAATCCGTTCAATCCATCTACAACGATATCCTTTTCTGTACCCACAATTTTAGATGTTAAGATAGAAGCATATGATATTCTTGGGAATGAGGTATCAACTTTATTAAACAAAACAGTTCCAGTTGGTATACAATCAGTTATTTGGAATGCACAGGGCCAGCCAAGTGGTATGTATTTTATACGTATGCAGAGCGGTGATTTTATTGGGACACAGAAAGTGATGTTATTGAAATAACATCACGCCCCACATTCGTGGGGTTTTTTTGTTACTGGCATGATGGGTAGATTTTGATATGATTAACCGTATTACACCACTGATATTGTTAATTGGCTTGGCCTGTAGCTGCGCAAGCAAATTAAAAACCTATTCAATTGTAAATGTAATTTTAATTGAAGATAGAGATGGCCGGAACCATATTTACGAAAGAGAACTAAAAGAGGGTAAGGCACTTTGGTGTGTTTCGCATGAACAATATGAAAAAATTGAAGTTAAAAGATTACATAATCAGGCTAATTTAATTAAAGAGCATGCTAATGATTAGTTATCACTAAATGTCCCCTTAATATAGATGTACCACATAACACTATTTTTATTGGTTATTGGAATGGCTTGGGGTCAATGTGACTCTAATAGTGATGGGCAATTAGACTCCCTGGATATTGTAGATGAAGTAAATTGTATTCTGGAAAATTGTTTTGATGGTTCCCAATGTGATTTTAACGGTGATGGATATTTAGATATTCTTGATATTTGTTCGACAGTGGACTGTATTATAATTGGATGCTGGCAAGAAGAAGATTTATTTACTCTTCACAGTAGTATTAGTTTTAAAGATATACCTGCAGGCACTTTTACAATGGGTGAAGATGAAGCCGAATATCAGGGGCCACCAGGTAGTTATGATGCTTATGTACACACAGTTACCCTAAGTTCTTTTCAACTAACTGAAACAGAGATCACAAATGAGCAATATGCCCATTTTTTAAATGGAGCCTATTATAACGGCTTGGTAGAAGTTCAACTTGAAACCAATCCGGGACCAAACATGGGTGATATCCTGGTTTACGGTACGGATGAGGCCCCTGGTGTATACGAAGGAATGGCCATTTACAATTTAAGCGGCACCAGGGTCATGAAGGATCATGATAACGCCGACGGTGACAATGACTCGTTCACCGGAGTGATAGAGCCAGAGAATCCATTAAATATCGCATATATAGGCTATGATGAACTGAATGAATCAAATGAATGGTTCTATGTGAAGGATCCTGCAGACCCCGAAGATTTCGATTGGATGGAACTAACAAATTATTATAATTATACTGATGTATCTCACCAGGATGACACATCTATTTTATTAAACGATTTTAATGATTGGGAAGAATTGGAAGATTACCCGAATAATTTACCCACAGTATTGGAAGTCAGCCATTGGCCTGCAACCTTCATCAAATGGTATGGTGCAAAAGCGTTTACGCTATTTTATGGTGTCGATTTACCTACCGAAGCACAGTGGGAGTTTGCGGCACAGGGCGGTGCAGGGTTCATTTACGCTACTGCAGATGGAACCTTGAATGGCGATGGTACCAGTGCCAACTGGAATCATTTAGAAGAACATCCATCGCGCGGCCATGTGTTGGATGTACAATTAAATGAACCTAATCCTTATGGGTTATATAATATGGCCGGCAATGTTTGGGAATGGATGGAAGATTGGTATGCTTCAGATTATTACACCAATACCGACGGGGCAACAGATCCTGTTAATACATCAGATACAGGGCTTAAGGTGAGGAGGGGTGGCTCCTGGAATTATCATCAGGCTACGCTAAAGTCATCAGCAAGAGCAGAAGATGAGCAGTTTAAAGGGAATGATCATTTTGGATTTAGACTAGCTCAGAATAATTAACAGCAACTTTCAATTCATTTTAACAAAACTAAATAAATATTTGGATTTTTTACCGGGCAAATAACCCAGATGATGTGGTACCGGGGTTTTTTGTTTGTGAGATGATGGGTAGATTTAGGTATATCAATTCCTGTAAAATAGATTTTGAAAAAATATTTCATACTGCTGACCTTAATCTGTTTTGGGCTTTCGGTCCCGGGCTGCATCCATAACTATGAGCCCATAATCAGTTCTATAACAGCAGAACCAAATCCTGTTGAGTCTGGGGGTATAGTCACCCTGAGTTGTAAGGCTAGTGATGACGATGATTCAAGTATGCTTAAAGAAGAAAGTTTAAGCTATAGCTGGTTTGCTGCAGATGGTGACATAGTGTCTGAAAATGAAAACGACACAGCGACCTGGACTGCACCTGAAGATCCCGGGATTTATAACATTTCATGCAGTGTTTCAGATCAGTATAACGGATTAGATATTGCTACAATTGAAGTAACCGTCGAATGAGATACATCCAATGTTTTAGCACGGTTCTATTATTTCTTTTAGTGATCATGGGCTGTGAAATCGGAAATAATGCTGTTGAACTCATATCTCTTGATGCAATTGATTCTTCTAATCAGGTCATCACATCACCAGTGTGTCAGACGGGCGATGTGATGACCCTTTATTGTGAAGCCCAGGATGGTGATGGTGATAAACTGGTATACAACTGGGAATCGTCCAGTGGCTCCTTTTCTGTTGATAGGGATACGGCATGGTGGACAGCACCAAACAGAAGTGGATTTTATCATGTAATCTGTAAGGTGTCAGATGGTGTCGGTTCATCTGATGCAGGAAGTATTTCAATAAGGGTTGTAGGAGGTCTTCTTAAGGGAGCTGTCACCAATGCTGTGAATGGGGAAGGGGTTTCCAATGTGGCGGTAACCGTAGGTGAATCTACAGGTTCAACAGATGAAAATGGGGACTACACTATCTATTCATCCTTTAAAAGTGGGGAATATGACGTAAGCGGTGTTCATGAATCCTTTTGTCCTTATAGTGGTATTTTTCAAGTTTCTGAAGATTATGCATCAGATACGTACACCTATAATTTTTCAGTCAGTCCCATTCCTGAACCGGGAGAAATTAGAATGGTACTAAACTGGGGCGCTGAACCAAGGGACCTTGATTCACACCTGAAAACTCCTGAGATAGATGGTCAAACCTATCATATTATGTATAGCAGTCGCGGAGATGCTACTTCTCCACCCTATGCAACACTTGATATTGATGATGTAGATGGCTATGGGCCGGAAACCATTACAATTAAACAATCCTTTTCTGGTACTTATATTTATTATATCCTTCATTTTGGTGCATCACCAGGAGCAGGCAGTTTTCCTAGTTCCGGCGGTACAATTCAGATTTACAATAGCCCTGATTGTGATGGTGAAACATTTCAGGTCCCGAATCAGGGAAATGGCAGATTCTGGTATGTTTGCGATATTGACGGAGACACCGGTGATATTACTATTATTAACCAGATTCAAGATTCAGAGCCATCCCCTTAGATTATTATAGGACATTGATGAATTGTCAAGCCCCGCTCACCAGGCCGCTTTTGCGGGGTAGCGGGGTTTTTTGTTTGAAGGGAGAAAGGTAAATCTAGAGATATCAAGGAGTTTGATATGAAAAAATATCTGATTGTATTATTGTTTTGTCTGGGGTTGTGCAGGAGCCAATCTCCCAGGGGGAGTGATTTATTAAGTGATATGGCGGAAAGTAATAAAAATGAAGTGTATGTTTACTGGATTGGTACTGTCAATGGCACTCTGGAAGGATATAAGTTTGGTTCTCAGTTTGCCCTGGATATGTTAGCCAAAGATGGGGTTATTACTGAAATGGATAAGACGGTGTATCTAGAAGCATTAAAATTCAAAGTACCCAATAATGTGACTGAACAACAATTATTTAATATAGTATGGAGGTATATTAATAAGCACCCGGAAAAAAGGCACATGGATTTATCAACCTTAACATTTATGGCGATAAACGAGTCCTTTAAGTAAAAAATACTGCCAGAAGAAAACATGAGAATCAATAGAGTTATTCCCGCTGTAGACACACACGTATTGGGAGAACCGGGCCGGGTTATTGTGGGAGGTGTGTTGGATGTTCCAGGAGATACGATGTTTAAGAAAATGCAATATCTGGAACAGCATGCCGACCATCTTCGGAAATTGATGCTGAGAGAACCCCGTGGCTATCCAGCTGCCAATTGCAATTTGATATTACCTCCATGTGATTCAAGGGCAGATGCTGGATTTGTAATTATGGAACAGGTAGAATACCCTGGAATGTCGGGCACCAATACCATTGCTGTAACAACGGTTCTTTTGGAGACAGGCATGTTGCCTGCTCAATCACCTGTAACCCATTTGACCCTTGAAACTCCTGCTGGTCTCATACAGGTTGCCGCCAAAGTGTCAGGTGGCAAGGTTACGGAAGTCACATTTGAAAATGTTCCTGCATTTGCAATGCATATTGAAGAACCATTGGAAGTACCTGAACTGGGTGAAATCATAGTTGACGTTGCTTATGGCGGTATGTTTTATGTGATTGCGGATGCAGACGCTCTTGGCTTAAGACTCATTCCAGAAGACGCTGCTTCATTAACTCGGGCAGGTGAAATGATTAAGGCAGCTGCCCAGGAGAAGTTCCCGGTTGTTCATCCCCTGAATCCTGAAATTGAAGCTATTACCATTGCTGTGCTCAGCAGTAAAAATGCAGGACCGGATGCTGATATGCGCAATACAGTTGTGGTCTCTACTGGAATATTAGACTGGGACAAACCCGAAACCTGGACCGGGACCCTGGATCGTTCACCCTGCGGAACCGGTACTTGTGCCAAGATGGCTACGTTGTACGCTAAAGGTGAACTGGGATTGAACCAACCATTTCGACACCAAGGAATACTTGATACCGTTTTTACGGGTGAATTGATTCAGGAAGTGGAGATGAATACCCCCTTCCCAGCTACAATCCCAACTCTTTCCGGTAGAGCATGGATCACAGGTACTGCAAACTATATGCTGGCAGATGACGACCCATTCCCAGAAGGATTCACCGTAGGAGATATCTGGGGTGGTTGAATTCACTATGTTGGTTTTTCTATTTTGACTTAATTGTATTAACTGATGAAATGGAAAGTCTTAAAAAGCTGATAGAAAATAATCCCGGATTGTTCAGGATAATCGGTGTGGGATTGGGGCTTTTGATCGGGTATCTTTTTTTCCTTATCGCGTCTTAGTTTCCTTATAATTCTTTACTGGTCCAATTTGTCTTAGCCCGTCCGTGAGTGGGGTTTTTTGTTTATGAATTGATGGGTAGATTTGATCGGGTTTAAAATCTAATTGGAGTTAGAAATGAAACAATACTTCACAGGTTTTTTCACTGCAGTATGTTTAACTGCCAGTGTATTTATTTTCATGGGTTCCAAGAATAAGAATCTGGGGGATATAAAGGTGAGCAGTATCTCTATTGTGCCGGGCAAGTATGGAGGCGGATTTATTAAAACCTATAACGAAGATGGAAAACAAACTTCGTATATAGGCACTGCTGAAGATGGGGTGGGCCTTATCGGGGTTCATAATGCTGTAGGCCGACAGATCGCATATTTTGGTGCTGGTGAGCGCGGTGCAGGATTCTTAAAAACCTATAATGAATATGGTGAACGGACATCCTATCTAGGCAGCGGTAGCCAAGGAGGGGGTATACTCCAGACCTATAATGCAGAAGGCAGACAAACATCCTACATAGGTACCGCTGAAGGTGGAGTAGGTGTTGTTGGCATTCATAACTCAGATGGAAAACAGATTACATACCTTGGGACTGGAGAACGGAGTGGCGGATTTATTAGTACAAGCAATAAAGATGGTACTATGACATCCTACCTGGGAGAAGGGAAAGATAGCAGAGGAGGGCACCTGCAAACATACAATATGAATGGGGAACTGACGTCCTATCTGGGTACATCCAGGGATAAAGGAGGTGCCCTAGAAATCAATAATGAGTATGGTGTAAAGGTGGGTTCATTAAGCGCAGCCTTTGATGGTGAGAATTACAGAGGCGACGGTACAATCATGCTCTATGACAGGCGGGGAGAATTTGGCTGGGTCCAGGATGGTAAAGGCCAATAGAAAGAATTTATTTATATAGGAATCGCATCAAAACTTATACAACAATCGTTTGTTATATTCTAAATAGGTTTACACTCTAGAAAAATTGTATTTCCTTGTAAACATTTCAAACACCATAAGCTATAAAGGTTAATAATGATTATAACTCCTAAAAAATTATATACCCCAATCTATTTTTTCTTTGTTATTACACTGCTCAATGGCCGCGAAGAATTTTTTAATGACAAGATCATGATCTATATTGATAACAAGGTTAAAGATTTTCAGGTTATGGATGATCAGGTGACCACATCTATTTCAGAGTTAAATGACTTATTAAGAGAAGAAAAAGTAAATTCGATTCAGCAATGGTTGCCTAATGCCCGGCCTAATGATCGAAATGCTGACATTTATTTGGCTCGCTATTTTGTTGTAGAGTTTGAAGATCCAAAAGATGATCTAGATGGTATTGTAAACAAATTTTTGTCTATTGATCAAATTAGAGCTTCTGAAAAAATGGTCATCGTTGAACCGGCATATGTACCCAATGATTCTTTGTGGGATCAATTATACGGTTTACCGCAGGTCAAGGCAAATTTGGCTTATGATCTATGGGATATTGATGCTGGTATTATCCCCGGCACAATGGATAGCGGAGAAGTAGTCGTTGCGATTCCTGATATTGGTCTTAAATGGGATCATCCAGATCTGATAGATAATATATGGCAGAATCTTGGTGAAGATGCAGATGGTGATGGAGTTGTACTTGAATTTATTGATGATGAATGGGTCTTTGACCCGGATGATCTAAATGAAGTGGATGATGATGATGATGGCTATGTTGATAATCTTGTAGGCTATGATCCTGCCATGGGTGATAATGATCCATATCCATTACGTGCCAATCATGTCCATGGTACAAAGGTTGCAGGTAATGTTTCAGCAGTCACAAATAATGGTATTGGTTTATCATCCGTTGGTTTCTCTGTAAAGTTGATGGGAGTTAATGCTAATAATAATGCTGATGAACCATGGTACCTAACTCACACGTCCCAAGCAGTATTGGCTGCCGCACATATGGGTGCAGACATAATAAATTGTAGCTGGGTCAGCGCTTACAGTACAGCATATGAAATGCTTTTTGAAACTGTATATAATGAATATGGTTGTATTTCTTTAGGCGCAGCAGGGAATGGTGTCGGTAATGGCGGTATCGAAGATACTACAGGTTTTGAACCATGGTATCCAGCGGGCTATGAGAGTGCTATTGGGGTCACAGCTCTTGGCGCGAATAACACTTTTAATTGTTGGGCCAACGTAGGTGAACATATTGATATAGGCGCTCCCGGTGAATACATTATCTGTGCCTATACATATGACGACACACTTTATGCTTTAGGTACAGGGACATCTTATGCAACGCCTTTAACCGCAGGAGCCGTTGCTTTGGTAAAATCAGTGATCCCAAGTGCGGATAACGAAACCATCATATCAAAAATCATAAATACTGCTGGTCACTATCCGGATATGGAAAGAAGTTGCTCAGGACAGTCAATAGAAGGTTTGGTTGGCTCAGGTCAACTTAATATTCATAGGGCAGTTCTGGCCTGTACATATCCTGAGCTTTTACCAACTGAGATCAGCTATCAGACCGATGATGGTTTCATAAACCCTGGTGATACTGTAATAGTGGATGTTACTATTACAAATAGCTTGGGTTTTGAGCCTGCTGCGAATGTGGTCGCTGTCTTATCCACTACTGATCCGCATTTCAACATTATCAGCGACCAAATCATGGGTAATGAAGTTCCGCTATATGGTGGTGAAGAATTCACAGGACAGTTTGTTTTTACATCAAATCATAATGCATTGCTAGGGGACATCCCCTTTAACATTCACTTTGATGCAATAGTTGAAAATGGCCCATCCTATGAGAATGATGTGGAACTATGGGTACCCTTATCTTTAGGCCAATTTGGATATCCTATCGAAAATGTAAGTGTCCATAGTGCGCCTATTATAACTGATCTGGATGGTAATTCTTTTAAAGAGATCTATTTTTCTTCTGATAGTATGATGTATGGAACATGGGTTGCTGGTTTTGATGTTCCTGGTTTTCCATTTAATGCGGGTGCTAATATCAGTACAAGCATCGCTGCAGGAGATCTGGATGGAAATGGTGATAAAGAACTTGTTTTCGGTTCCACAGATGGAATGCTACATGCCCTGATTAACACGGGTACGCAATACCTGGCCTATGGACAGTCAGATCCAATAATGGGGGCACCTGCACTTTCTGACCTTGACCAAGATGGAGATCTGGAGATCATTTTTACTGCTAGTAATGATGAAAGTAGTATTTTATATGCGATTCATGATACGGGAGATAATGTGACCGGTTTCCCCTTGGATATTCCTGAAAAAATAGTTGTTGGACCTGCAGTGGCAGATTTAGACAATGATGAAGTAATGGATATAGTTATTGTGACTTCAGATAGTAATATATATGCAGTGGATGGAACCGGTATAATTAAAGATGGATTCCCTTTCATCACTTCTGCAAGTCTCAGTTCACCTGCTACTCTTTTAGATCTGGATGGTGACCAAGACCTTGAGATTGCTGCAGGTAATGAGAATGGGGAACTCTATGTTTTACACCATGATGGTTCACTAATGACTTCTTTTTCTGTGGGTGATGCAATCCGTGGAGGAATTTCTGCTGCTGACATAGATGGTAATGGTAGCATGGAGCTCCTTTTCACTGGAAGTGATACGCGCCTTCATGCCTGGGACCCGATTGCAAATGCAGAGCTATTTGGATGGCCAATAGATCTGGGTTCACCTGGGATCTCAGAACCTATTACAGTAGATATGGACAATGATGGAGATCTGGAAGTTGTAACTGCAACAATTTCAGGTACTATACACATCAATCATCATGATGGGACTCCATACCAAAATTTTCCATCCAGCTCACAGGATAGTGTTTACTCTACACCTGCGATAGGAGATCTGGATAATGATGGTGACTTTGAGGTGATAGTGGGAACATCATCGGACCTAAGAGTGATCGACATTACCCAGGAAGCAGGAGATAGATATGCATGGTCATCTTATCGCGGAAACAACCATAGAGATGGCTATTTCGATGTTACTCTGGCTTCTATAACACCGAATGACAATGTTCTTCCTACCGAGTATAGTTTGGGGAATAATTATCCTAACCCATTTAACCCAATCACGAAATTCACTTACAGCATCCCTGAAGATGTGAGAGTGAGTATCACTGTATATGATATACAGGGTAGAGCGGTTAAAACACTGGTAGACAGTGAACA
>Ga0208522_1002035_pt1 | contig 12402 bp, 12 predicted proteins | sample ETNtaG_25_FD_185763 | JGI IMG/M metagenome (GOLD analysis project Ga0208522, IMG submission 185763) | Marine microbial and viral communities from oxygen minimum zone, Eastern Pacific Ocean - ETNP201302SV86 (SPAdes) (version 2) | ecosystem: Environmental > Aquatic > Marine > Oceanic ... | reverse complement strand
ATTAATGTTAGGTTCTCAGATCATGACTCATATGGCATAAATAAATCTTGGAATATAGGCTATAAAAGAGCTTTTAACCAAAAATGGGTTTTTAGATTCAACAGCGGTTCAGCTTTTAGGTCTCCTAATAGTTCTGAGTTATATGGCTATGGCTCAAATTTAAATCTCAAACCAGAAATTTCACTAGGTCAAGAAGTTGCTTTAGAAAAAATAGCTGACGATTCAATTATTAGTCTAGTTGCTTTTAACAATAAGATTAAAGATCTTATTAATTTTGATTTTGATGAAAATATTTTGAAAAACATTTCGCAAAGCACTAACCGAGGTCTTGAAGTTAGGTACATATGGAAAAATAAAACCATCAATGGCAGATTCTTATTAAGGTATCAAAACCCAAAAGATAATTTAGGATTACAACTTTTGCGGAGATCAAAGAAATCTTTAAGCGCCAATATCTATAGGGACTTAAGTTTAGGAACCTTAAATCTAAATCTCTCTGCTTTTGGGAAAAAAAGAGATTTTGGTAATTTACCTTTACCAAAATATCATTTATTTAATCTTTCCTTTATAAGTCAAATATCTGACCAGATGGATATTACGATAAGACTAGAAAATATTTTTGATAAAGAATATTTTACTGCTTCAGGATATAACGGATATTATCAAAACCAAGGGAGGTCATTGTGGTTAAATGCCACTTATGAAATTCGAGAGTAATTATGGCTAAACGTATTACAAAAGTAACCACCAAGCGCGGTGACGATGGCAGCACTGGAATGGCCGATGGTACAAGGGTTCAGAAATCAAATCTGGTGGTAAAAGCTATTGGGGAGTTAGATGAACTAAATTCATGGGTGGGGTTATTGAGCTCTCTAGATGAACTCAATGAACATAAGGATTATTTGCAAAGTATACAAAATCGTCTTTTTGATATTGGAGGAATCCTAACTACAAAATCCAAAGTCCCATTAAAAAAACAATACCTTCTGATACTGGAAAAAGAGACAGATAATTTGAACCAAAAACTGCCTGATTTAGATAACTTTATTCTCCCAGGAGGCAGTAAAGAGTCGTCATTCATCCATATCACTAGAACGGTATGTCGACGAGCAGAAAGATCACTCATAGAAGCTAATGGATCAGAAAAAATAGAACAAAGTTGTCTAATCTACATAAATAGACTCTCAGATTTCTTTTTTGTTTTGGCAAGAAAAGTTAATTTAGATTCAGGAAATGAAGAATTGCTATGGAAGCAAGAGTGATTAATCTAAAGAATTTTTATATCTATTCCAATCAAAAGACTCTCCTGGATCTGTTTTTCTACTAGGAGCTATATCGCTATGCCCTACTATTCTTTCTGTCGATATACCAGAATAGCTCTCCATTAAACAGTTAGTTAGACTAATTAGAGAAAGATACTGTTTATCTGAATAAGGTTCTGTATCGGTTCCTTCAAGCTCTATACCGATTGAAAAGTCATTGCATTCTTTTTTCCCTTCAAACTCAGAAATCCCTGCATGCCAGGCTTTCTTGTTAAGGTCTACAAATTGTATTAATTGACCCTCTCGATCTACAAACAAGTGGCTAGAAACTTGAAGGTCAGATATTTCTTCAAAAAAAGGGTGCTTGGAAGTATCCAATTTATTCTGAAAAAAGTCAGCAATATATGAACCCCCAAATTCACCTGGGGGAAGGCTTATATTGTGAATTACTAGGAGAGTAGGCTCTACTTCTTCTAGTCTATCAGAGAAATTTGGAGAAGGTATAAACTCAGCTTGATCTATGCGATGATTGGTTATGGTAAACAATGATACTCCTAATGTCCTTTCCTCTCTCTATGCATAGTGGGAGGCTTCCCCTTCCACATGTTATTTTTATACTCACGCTTGTCGTCTTTTTTCTTTCTAGAGGAGTCCATAAGCTCTCTTCTGTCCAAAACTTCGTCTGAATTCTTGTCCAATGCAGAAAATCTCTTTTGTACAGGGGAAATAAATTCTTCCTTTGAAACCTTGTTATTAGAGTTTAAATCCAGTTTTTGAAATTTTAGATCTTTAGCTACTTTTGGACCAACCTCTCTGCCCTTGGAAAGTTCTTCAGAGTTTAAATACCCATCTTCATTTTTATCTAGAGCATTAAAAATAGCCTCGCTCACTTCTTTCTTTCCTTCAGGTGGTGGTCCTTTAGGCGGTCCCCTTCTTTGAGGTCGTTGTCTTGGTTCAGGTGGGCGTCCCTTGGAACCAGCAATAAACTCGTTTTTATCTATTTTTTGATCATCATTTCTGTCTAGTTTGTCAGCTTTCCTCGAAAGCATTTTCTGTTTTTTTAGGTTTTCATCTCCATCCATTTCTTGTCTAGTAATATTCCCATCAGAGTTTTGATCTAAAAAAGAGAACATTTTTTCAGTACGAGAGCTGAATTCTGAGAAACTTATAACTCCATTTCTATCCTTATCCATAAACATTGAGTTTTTATTTTTCTTGCCTGGTTCAGCTTGAATGCTTAAAGACAAAGAAGAAAGGACTCCTACCGCAACTAAATAATTAATTTTTTTCATTCTTTTTCCTCAATTTTATTCTTAAGACAAATAATAAACTTATCGGTTCAAAATTATCAATTTCTTAATTCTTTTGGTAATTTAAAGAAAATTCCTTCATCTTGTCTATCTTCGCCCTTTTTTAAGTCAATGTCGAAGTTTTGGGATAATGTATCTAATAATTCTTCTACTAAATGCTCAGGAGCTGATGCCCCAGAAGATATTCCCAAGACTTTCTTTTCATGAAACCAGTCTAGTTTCAGATCTGTTGATGTATCTATAAGATAAGCCTCTACTCCAGATCTTTCCGCTATTTCCCTTAACCTATTAGAATTTGAGCTATTTTTTGAACCTATAACTAAAATCAGATCACATTCTAATGCGAGTTGTTTGACAGCGTCTTGTCTATTTTGCGTTGCATAACAAATATCATCTTTACGTGGTCCTGAGATTGAAGGAAATCTTTTTTGTAGAACTTTGATAATTTCCTGAGTGTCATCCACTGACAGAGTAGTTTGTGTTACAAAAGATATATTGTTAGGGTCTTGAACCTCTATTTCTTTTGCTTCTTGAATAGACTGAACTAGATAGATTTTACCGCTGTTAGAAGTGTTGTATTGACCCATTGTGCCCTCAACTTCAGGGTGATCTTTATGTCCTATCAAAATACAATCTCGGCCAGCTCTAGAATGCTGTTCAACTTCTGAGTGGACTTTACTTACCAGAGGGCAAGTAGCATCAAAAATACCTAAGTTGTTTGCATCGGATTGTTCTTGCACTTCTTTTGAAACTCCATGCGCACTGTAAATTACTGTAGCGCCAGAAGGAATTTCCGAAATCTCTTCTACAAAGATAGCACCCAGTTCTCTTAGCTCATCAACCACAGTTTGGTTATGTACGACTTCATGTTTGACATACACAGGAGGGCCTTTTTGTTCTAATACTTTATTTACTATTTCAATGGCTCTGCCTACTCCCGCACAGAACCCCCTTGGATTGGCTAAAATTATTTTCATGTTTCTTTAACCCTTTCTATAAAGAAGAAATAACTAAGATAAAGAATTATTCCCACAGTAATGTAACTGTCTGCCATGTTAAACACATAAAAAGAGTACTCTTGATAGAAAACATGAACAAAATCCACAACATAACCTAAGAAGACCCTGTCAACTAAGTTCCCTAATCCGCCTGAAATAATAAAAATAAGAGATATTAACTCTAGCTGATGTTTTGGTGTTTTCTTATACATCTGAAACAACAAGTAAGCCAAAATAGCTGAGACAACAATTACCAAGAGCCAACGCGAAATAAGTCCACCCCCACCAAAAATACTGAAGGCGATGCCTGTATTATGAATCAGAGTAAAGTTAAGAAAAGGCAGTAAGTTTAATGATTCACCTAAAGACAAGAAGGAAGAAATTAGTATCTTAGAAATTTGATCCAGAACAACCAAGAAAATGATTAAAAGGCTTGTTGTGGTTGTTTTCATAATTAAGCAAAGAGCCTGTCCTCCCCTTCTCCATCAATATTGTCAAGGCATCGATTACATAAAGTGGGATGGTCTTTTATTGAACCAACCTCGGGTCTGCTGTGCCAGCATCTTTCACATTTCTGTTCTTGAGTCTTAGAAATCTTAATTTTTAACCCTTCAATTTTTGTTTCCTCACCTTCACCATTTTCAGGTAAAACCTTTGCTTCAGAAGTAATAAACACAAATCTTAATTCCTCAGAAAACTTACTAAGGACTTTTTCTAAGTCACTGGTGCACAACAGCTCAATTTCAGCTTCTAGTGCTGAACCGATTACACTATTATTTCTTGAAGATTCAATAACCTTATTTACCTCCGATCTAACATTGAGTACATCAAGCCAATCACTTTCAGTAATGGTCCCTTCAGAAGAACAAACCCAGTCTTCATACCATTCTGATAAATGAACGGATTCAAGATCTTTGTGATACAAGCGCCAAGTTTCTTCAGCAGTAAAACTCAAAATAGGAGAGACCCATCGAACTAACGCCTCAAGAATCTGAAACAAAATTGTCTGGGAAGATCTCCTTGCTAAAGAATCTTTCTTACAGGTGTATAGCCGATCTTTAAGGATATCTAAATAAAAACCGCCTAAATCATTCGCACAAAAATTATGAATTTTGTTGAAAGCTGCATGAAATTGATAGTTTTGATAATCCTCTATTAATTCCTTTTGAAGATTTTGAGTTTTTATTTCCATATAACGATCTATTTCGGTTAGTTCTTTTTCCTCTACACGTTTATCCAAATCAAAATCGTGTAGATTTCCGTGTAAAAACCTTAGAGTATTTCTGATTCTTCTGTAGGTGTCTGAAACGCCTTGTAACCGGGTTTCGGATATAACCATTTCATTCCTGTAGTCAGTTGAAGCTATCCATGCTCTTAATATGTCTGCACCTCTAGAGTTCCATATTTCTTGTGGTGAAATAGTGTTCCCCAGTGACTTTGACATCTTTTTTCCATCAGCATCAACAACAAAACCATGAGTCAATACTCCCTTGTAAGGTGGAGTGTCATTAATAGCCATACTTGTTAACAAGGATGATTGAAACCAACCTCTGTGTTGGTCAGAGCCTTCAAGGTAAAGATCTGCTGGGAACTCTAGTTCGTCATCATGCAAAACACATGCATGAGTCACTCCAGAATCAAACCACACGTCTAAAATATCTGTAATTTTTTCGTAATTAGATGAATCTTGTATCAGATCTTCTATTTTTATGTCATGCCAAGCCTCAATTCCTAACTTTTCAATCCTTTTAGCTATCTCTTCTATTAATGTATTGGTATCTGGGTGCAGCTCTCTTGTTTCTTTATGAACTAAAAGTGTAATGGGAACACCCCAAGCTCTTTGTCTTGATATGCACCAATCAGGTCTATCCAGCATACTGGCCATCCTAGTTTCGCCCCAAGTTGGCTCCCAATTTACTTTTTTAATAGCCTCATTGGCATTTAGTAACAAAGAACCCCTATCCATACCTATAAACCACTGTGGAGTAGCTCTAAACATCAGAGGAGATTTGTGTCTCCAACAATGAGGGTAACTGTGCTCATAATCAGCGCTAGCCAATAGCGTGCCCTCTTCTTTTAGAACTTCAATTATTTTTTCATTGGCTTTAAAAGCAAATAATCCTCCAACATGTTTTTCATCAGAATTAAAAGTTCCGTTATTTTTTACTGGACTTAGTATTTCTAAATCATATTCCATAGCTACCAAGTAATCCTCTAGTCCATGACCAGGCGAAGTGTGTACGATTCCCGTGCCTACTTCTGTTGTTACATGATCACCTAATACAAATTTTGAAGGTCTGTCTAAGTAAGGATGCTTGGCGTCAACACCTTCTAACTTTTTTCCTTTGCAGGAACCTATTATTTTGGAATCTTTTACTTCGATTCGTTCAAGAGTTGCCTCTACTAAATCCTTACCAATAATAAGACAGAAATCTTTTGAGTCCTTTGTTACCTGAACTAAACAATAATCAAATTCAGCATTTACCGTGAGAGCGACATTACCAGGCACAGTCCAAGGTGTTGTGGTCCAGCTGGCAACGTAAACGGGTAAGTCAAATTCTTGACCAAATATTGTGCTGACTGTTTTATTATCGATTGGAAAACCAAAGTCTATTGAAGGAGAAATCTTATCTTCATATTCAACTTCCGCTTCAGCTAAAGCTGATCCGCAATCTACACACCAATGGACCGGTTTATCGCCTCGATTGACATACCCTTTGGAGACGATTTTTCCTAACGAACGAACAATATCAGCTTCAAATTTACTTGCCATGGTTAAATAAGGATTTTCCCAATCACCCAAAACGCCTAATCTCTTAAATTCATCTTTTTGAATTTCTATCTGGTTTTTGGCATATTTTCTGCAGGCCTCCCGAAATTCTTTAGCGCTTACTTTATCGCCAACTTTTCCTAGCTTCTTTTCTACATTTAACTCTATAGGAAGACCATGGCAGTCCCATCCAGGCGTATACGGAGAGTATTTGCCGCTAAGGGTTTGTGATTTAACCACTATGTCTTTAAGGGTTTTGTTGACTGCATGGCCAATATGAATGGCCCCATTGGCATATGGGGGGCCGTCATGAAGAATAAATTTTTTCTTGCCTTGCCCCTTTGCCTTTAACTTTTCGTATAGACCTATCTCCTCCCAATACTTCAATAATTCCGGCTCCTTGTTAGGGAGATTGGCTTTCATTGCCAACTCTGTTTTGGGCAAATTAAGAGTGTCTTTGTAGTCTTTCATGATAGATTTTTTGCACTTTATACGAAATAACTCTCAGCTGTAGAAATATCTTTAAAAATCTGCTTTTTTAAGGCATCTAAATTTTCAAATTTCTTTTCATCCCTTACTTTCTTTAAAAATTCTACTGTTAATCGTTTGCCATAAATATTTTCTGAAAAATTTAATAGATGAACTTCTAAAACTGGTGACTCTCCACCTACTGTGGGCCTGAGGCCCATATTAGCTATTCCTTTCAGCTCTCTACCATCTAGTAATGCCTTAACTATGTAGACTCCTGAAATGGGCAATTTATTCTTGGGAAGCCATAAATTGGCTGTAGGAATACCTAGTTGCACACCTAACTGATTGCCATAAACTACCTTTCCTGAATAAGTAAAAGGCCTGCCTAGCAATTTACCTGCCAATTCAAAATCATTTCTTGTTAAGGCTTCTCTTATTCGGCTACTGCTAACCCTTTCACCTTCTATTTCATAGGTTTCAGTATTAGAAACTTCTATGCCATTTTCAGAACCCCACTCTTTTAGCAGACTAAAATCACCTTCCCTATTTGCACCAAACCTAAAATCATCTCCTATTATTAATTTTTTGATATTGAGCCTTAATAAAATTTTATTTAAGAAGTCTTCAGGAGTCATGGACCGCAATTGATTATTAAACTTTAGAAAGAAAGCAAACTCGACTTTGAGTTCTTTCATCTTTCTTACCTTTTCCTGCCACGGAAATATTCTTGGTGGTTTTGTAGTCTCTAATCCAGCCGCTTCAGCAAAAAACTCTTGAGCATGCGGTTCAGTAAAGATTATTAACTTCTTTAAAGTATTTGTTTGAGCTTCTTCTTCCATGGCCTTTAATATCTGCTGATGCCCAAGATGAAGTCCATCAAAGTTTCCAATTGTTGCAACTGTGGAGACTTCAGAAAACTTAGCTCTGTATAGTTCTATATTTCTTATTCCTCTGATCAAGTACATCGCTAACCTTTCAAATGGGCCAGTCTAAGCCCTAAAAGCCATAGCATGGCAAGATACCCAGCTATAGCACTTATAATTACAAGCAAGAGTCTAATGAAACGTTCTGCTTGATCTAACTCTCTCCATGCAAAAGTCTCTATATTCATAAAGTGCACTATTAAAGCCATCAATAAGCATGCCATTACTATTCTTCCTAAAAAAACTATCCATCCTTTCTGAACTTCATAAATCTTATTTTTTAATAAGATGAACAACAATATCGAAATACTGAAATACGCTGCAATGGAACTTGCCATGGCCAGACCGACATGATTTAGGCCTAAGTAAAAGGCTAACAGCCAGGCTAAAAAAGCATTAATAATCATTGAAGCTAGTGCAACTTTTAAAGGGGTTTGAGGGTTTTGACGTGCAAAAAAACTAGGGGTTAAAACCTTTAATAACATGAAAGCTATGAGTCCTAATGCTAGAGCAATTAAGCTATATGAAGCCTGAGTAGTATCAGTTGCTAGGAATTCTCCTCTTTCAAACAAAGTAAGGATAATAGGTTCCGATAGAAGTACTAAGCCTAAGATCGAAGGAATTGCTATTAACATTACTAATCTTAAAGACCAGTCCATTGTTTTTGAGAATCCTTCTTGATCTGAGTTTTGATGAAGTGAAGATAACTTGGGCAATATGACGGTACCTATCGCAATTGCAAAAATACCCAAAGGTAACTGCATTAATCTGTCGGATACATATAGCCAAGTGGGGCTGCCTGTGGGTAAAAATGAGGCCAATATTGTATCTACCAGCATATTTAATTGGCTGACGCCACCAGCAATAACTCCTGGAATCATCAAATAAAGCACTTTTCTGACTCCTGGGTGATTTAAATTAAAGGAGAAGGAAGGAAATAATCTTAATTTAAGTAAAGGATATATCTGTATCAAAAGCTGAATACACCCAGCGGCGAACATCCCCCAAGCTATGGCATAAATAGGCACTTCGTAGAGAGGGGCAATCCATACTGCTGTTACCACTAACGTCAGGTTGTAGAAAACAGGTGTTAAAGCCGGTACTGAAAATTTTCCATAAGTATTCATTATGGAACCAGAAAAGGCTACTAAGGAGACAAGCAGCAGATACGGAAAGGTTATCCTTAAAATGTCAGTTGCCAATTCATTTTTGATAGGCTCAGAATAAAAGCCTGGCGCAAAAATAAAGATAAAAGCAGGGGTTACCAGAAATACAATTAGAGTTAGTAAAAATAATGCTGAAGAGAGAACACCAAAAATGTTATTAACTAAAACTTTTACTTCAGATTCATCACTATTTTCTTTGTACTCAGACAGAACCGGAACAAAAGCTTGGTTAAATGCTCCTTCAGCAAATATCCTACGAAAAACATTCGGTATTTTGGTTATAACTACATAGGCATCTAAAGCAACTCCAGCCCCTAAAAGAGAAGTGAATACAATGTCTCTCACCAAACCCAAAATTCGGGAAAGGAAAGTCCACAGGCTAACAATGCTAGAACTAGCTAGTAATTTGATAGAGTTTCGATTTGTTTGCGTTTCTTGTTTTTCTGAATTCAGCTTCAATCCTCTTCTACATTTTTCGGTTCTAAATCTAAAGAAACAGAATTAATGCAATATCTAAGACCTGTCGGCTGAGGACCATCAGGAAACACATGACCTAAATGAGCTTGGCAATTTTGACAATGTACTTCAATTCTTTTCATGCCCAAGGTTAGATCTTCCTGTGTTTCCACACTGTTCTCAGAAGCCGGTTCCCAAAAACTTGGCCATCCAGTTCCAGAATCAAATTTGCTGGAAGAACTGAAGAGTTCCACGCCACAACAAACGCAATTATAGGAACCTTCTGTTTTGGTGTCGTTGTATTTACCACTATAGGCAGGCTCAGTGCCATGATCTTGAGTTACATAACGCTCCTCAGGAGTTAGATCATTTGACTCTTTTTCATTAGACATAAAATTATCCTGATGTTGCTTGTTTTAAAACTGAAAAATAAGAATTCTCAATACACATTTTTTTGCTTAGTTCCTTTTCTTTAAGCATTTCATGCGCTTTAGGCAGATTGTACCAAGGACAGTTGGTAAAGAGATGATGCTCTAAGTGAAAATTAACATGGTGAGGCACCATTAGATATCTAGTTAATAAAGAAGCTTTAGTGGTTCTTGTGTTATTGAGATTAGATTCTCCCGGGGTGACTGAATGTTCCGCAATATTCCTTATCCTTACTATTAGGCTGTAATAAGTGAATGCGGGTATCCACCAAAGTAAAAAATACACAGACCAATGAAAAACAACAGAAATTAGACTGAAAAGAATTATGTTGGTTAATAAAAATCCACCGAACTTATTTAATACTTTCATGATTTTTTCTGAAAAAGTATCAGCTTCAGAAGAAAAAATAGACTTGATTGCTATCGAATATCGTCTTAATCCAGTGAGACCGGTTAAATCTCTAATCACTTTCCTTCGAAAACTTGCTTTCGTTATTGGAAAAGGGGCACTTAAACTTAAATCGGGATCATTTTCTGTTTCAGTGAATCTGTGATGCGCTAAATGATATGGTCTGTAAGGGCGATTATCAGAAAATATTGGAAAAGCGCAAAACCATTGCGAAGCTAGATCATTAATTTTTGCATTTGAAAACAGAAGATTGTGTGCTCCATCATGAGCTAAAACCGCTAAAGCAAACTGTCTTGTGCCGACTACTACCACTGAAAGAAAGAAAGTTAAGATATTTGGGAAGTAAAAGAATAAAGCCATAGCAGCTAAAATTTGTAGCCAATTCGAGCCAATGGAAACTACATTAACCCAGTCTCTCTTCTTCCTTATAACCTTAAGCTCTTCTTTCGATAGAAGGTCAACAGGTTTGTAATCTTTCTCCATTACTAGATCTCCAGTTAAGATTATATATAAGGTTCAGCTAAAGGCATATTTTGATCATTTATAAAATGAGCAAAAAAAACGGCCACTAAGTGACCGTTTCTTTATATATTTAGCCTTATTCTGGAGACTCCAATCTAACATTTTCAGATGTATAAATCCTTGGAGCATCACAATTGAGAATGCTCTCAGGTCTTGTGCCAGCTCTCATTGCAGCTAAATTATTATCTCGACCTCGACCATACTCCTCCATTGAAGAGTACCCAATAGCCAATAAGAAGTCGCCTTCATAAGAAGTAGGAGTACCAGCTCCTGGCCACCAACGCCAAACTCCTCCTTCAAAACCATTTTCATCATTATAAGCATTCCAGGCTTTATCACTTTCAGCTAAATCAAGTCCTGTTTTGCCATCCTTAAAAGAACAACTTGATACAGATAAGTAGCCTACTTGACCTTCCACAAAAGCAGTCTTTGGAGCTCTTGCTTCAATGACTCCATATAAAGCTTGTCCTGCACAGTCAGTAACCTTTTCCCATTTAGCACCAATGGTTTCAGCACCTGTAGCTGCCCACTCATCTTGAACACGTCCCATTGATGCATCGTTTTCAGTGAAACCGATCCAGGCAAAGTCAAAGTCTACATCTTCGGTAGAGGTATAAAGTGGGGTTAAAACCCAAGCGTTATAAGGAGCGCTAAAATTTTTGTCCGCGTTATCATTCCATTGACCAATTACTCTTTTTGCAGCACGCATATCATTGCCTTCTGTAAACTTGCACTGCAATGCTTCCATTGTAAAAGCGTTAGGAAAGTGATTGTCTCCAAAACCTAAACTTAAGAAACAAGACGTTATAATCATTAATGTAATTTTTTTCATAATTTCTCCTTTTTATTATTCTATGTTTTATTTTTCGGAAACCTCAAAAGGTCTATTCCTTGCATTATTTGCAGCATAAACTCTTGGTTTATCACAATTAAGGATACTTTCAGGTCTGGGTGTTTTTCCCCAAAATGAGTCATCTAGATACTCTCCTAATTCTTCCCAAGAGTTGTAGCTAACGTTTAAGAAAAAATCTCCTTCAAATGAATTAGAAGTTCCTGCTCCAGGTACCCATCTCCATACTCCACCAGTAAATCCACGCTTATCATTGTATTCATTCCAAGCTTTATCACTCTCTGCAAGGTCCTTCACGGACTTCCCTTCTTTAAAGGAGCAGCTATAAACAGCAAAATAAGTATTTTCTCCTTCAACAAAAGGTACCGCTGGTGTTCTTGCTTCTATAGCCATGTAGTAACCTTGCGAATAGCAATCACTTAAACTTGCCCACTCTTCACTTGTACTGGCTGCAGCTTCTGAGAACCAAGAATCTTGAATAATTCCCAAATCTTTATGGTTATTTGTAAAGCCGACCCAAGCAAAATCAAAGTCTATTTCTTCAGACCTCAAAAAGGGGGTCATTACAAAACCACTATAAGGAGCAGACCAGTATTTATCTGCATGAGGATTCAAAGATTGTTCTACAAATTTCATAACATCATTTAAATCTTTACCTTCTTGAAAATTACATTGATAACCTTCCATTCCATATGAAATAACATGATTATCTGAGAACAATTGAGTTGAGCTAACAAATAACAATAGTAAAACTAATCTTTTTATTCTGTTCATAGTTATATCCTTAATTGTTAACTGAAAGAACTGTACAAGTCATCATAAAGTCAATTACAGGTG
>Ga0208522_1002034_pt1 | contig 12405 bp, 8 predicted proteins | sample ETNtaG_25_FD_185763 | JGI IMG/M metagenome (GOLD analysis project Ga0208522, IMG submission 185763) | Marine microbial and viral communities from oxygen minimum zone, Eastern Pacific Ocean - ETNP201302SV86 (SPAdes) (version 2) | ecosystem: Environmental > Aquatic > Marine > Oceanic ... | reverse complement strand
TCTAATGATATTAGATGAAGCTAGGTATCTCCTAGGAGCTGATATCCAGCCGTACAGATCAAAACAATCTAACAAAAACGGTTTGCTGGTTCCCTTTGGTTCTGATGATGTTTTCCTGTTAAGTCTCACAGAAGAAAATGCTATTTTATCCACCACGAGTCTTTCAGGTCAGCGAGCTTTCCCAATGGTTGATGATGGTGATTTAGCAACGATTTTACAAAATAGACTGAATGCAGATATTTATGAAGCACAGCCATTTATAGCTGATTATCTTCCATCAAGGATTGAGAAAGGCTATCTCCCCCCTCCGACTTCCCCATTATCAGCAGAGGAATCTACTACACTAAATTCCATTCCCATGAGCTATGACCAGGACGTAACCAGTATACCAGCTGGACAAGGTGAAGTTTATGGCATAAAAGATTCAGAAACTGGGCAGAAAAAAGATTACAGTTTATTGAGTCCTACGCTGGGGGATTTCTTAGCTAGCGTAAAAGATGAAACAAAAGAATACAAAACTGAAAAAGAAAAAGTTACTGTTCCGAAGATGAATGTAGAGATGGAAAGTGTGAACTGGGCTGATGAAGCAGGATTTACCCAATTGAATCTTGGTGAATATATTTCAGAACCCACCGATTCTGTTTCCGCAGTATCGCCCATCCCGGTAAAAGACACGGGCATTACAACCTTTACAACAGAAGTTCAACAAGCTTTAGTTCCGAATATTGATGATGAAGATACAGTGCTCGGTATGCAGTCAGAAAATGAAATTGATTTATATTATGTATTAGCCATGACCCCGGCATCTGATACACGAGACCGCTATGTCTTTGATGGAGAAGCTCCATTTGGCGTAGCAGTTAATCAGGTCCCGCCTATGGGTGAAGCCACGCACTTTCAGCATGGGATATCAGCAAATCTGTTAAACCTTAAGCGAGGTGAAACATTTGACTTTGCCTATTCCCTCAGAGATGCCCGATTGGATAGTATTACTACATTAACCATGGTTCATGATATGCAGACCAATGTGGTTTTCATGTCCATATCGCCAACAGATGATTCATTATCTCAGTCCTATCAACCGGAAGCATTTGATCCAAAATTGTTCGAATTCCCTGATTATTTTTTTGAAGGATTCCCAACCTCATTGAATATGGATTTTACAGAAAAACTGATACGTTTCAGTTTCCATGGTGAAGAAGATTCTACCTATCATGGGATCTACCTTTCATCTACAACCCCATCGAATCCATCCCAATCTTTAGCGGTATTTATGGATGAAGGGACATTACAGGCTGTGCGTGGGGAAGTCGTGGTTCGGGCCAATGGCTCAAAAAAGGTTACAACAGAATTTGATTTAGTTGGGAAGGTTGAACCAGCGGTTATGTTTTCCCGCTTGATCCAAGAATTATTTCCTGAAGAATTGAAAATAAAACTTCTTCAAGGCGCATCGCTAGAAGAACCTTTATTTGGACCCAGCGGTAAATTACCAAAAATAACCAGGGAACCCCGTTTACCTGAAGCCCAACCTGATCAGACCGAACCCGAAATTCCTGTGGAGCCTAAGCAAAGCAATGTTCCTGAGAAAAATGATGAAACTGTAGAAAGAAAATCTGACCTGCCCCTGGAGATGCCAGAAACACAGGATGATGAGTTAACTCCTTCTGTTCCAGATGTTGAGAAAAAGGGACATGAAATACCATCCCCTTCTGATTCTTTGCAATTGGAACAGGCGAAAGAACCTACTCAACCTGTGGAAGAGAAAACTCCATCAGCGCCAGAGGAATCCCAGTCCAATCCTGATACTGAAAAAGATCAAGGGAACGATGATCATTGATCACCAGAGCTTTGCAATGAAACATTCTCCCATCATCTATAAGATCGTTATCTTAATATTCTCCGTGGCGGTCGGATTTGGACAAAAAATCGTACATATGAATGGCACGTATGATTTGGATGGAGATCAATTACTGGAGTTTATTGCTCTAGAACTGGATCCGAATCAAGATGTGTTTCCAACTGCAGTACGCTACTATGAAATTGATGCAGACGGATACCAGACCCTGGTTTGGGAGTTCACCCCACCCATTGCGCTGAAAGGTGAATTTGTAGATGCTAAAATCGGGGATGTGGATGGGGATGGTTCCCCGGAACTTATTTTGGTTATGAACCTGTCAAGATTTGGCGATAACTCAACCCCCCATGTTTTTGTAGCTACCTATGCTTGGGACGGCACCCATTTTTCAGAGATTCCTTCTGCTACCTTGGATGTGGGAAAAGAGAACCGTTCTTTAAGATGTAATAATTTTCAATTGTTAGATCAGGATTCAGATGGAGATCAGGAGATTGTATTGGCCCTTGGAAGCCCGTTCCGCGGATTTGCCATAGTGAATTCATCTGTTTCTGGATTATCCTTAACGAAAAAAGTCAGACCGGATCAGTTATTAGTTGGCTCAGGCTTGTTGTACGTAGGGGTGGTAGACTACGATGGTGACGGATACGATGATGTAATGGCGCTGAGCCAGGATGGGCATACTATCAAGGCACAACCATTTTATAATATAGGCGGGGTGTTTGATTCAGGCCATCTGGTCCGCAAAAAAATTGACGGATTAAGTGGGATATTACCCTATTCTATAGAATTAACCGATTGGGACTCCGATGGTTTCTTTGATATTCTGGTTTCTTTTCATTCAGGCGATATCGTGGCATTTACACTGACACCGGCGACATTGGTTATTGAAGAAATTCCTGTAAATACAGGTCCCTTGTCTCAGGTTGCGTTGGAAGATTTCAACCAGGATACATATGAAGATATTTTAACTCTATCTTCTGATATTAATGCTCTAACCTTAATTTCTGGTGAAGATGGTGGTCTAGAAGGTGTTCAGAATGCCATGAAGAATATTCCATCTGATATGCAGGTTTTTGCAATGGTCCCCATGACTAAATCAGGGCTATACAGTGGTAGTGTTCTTGTTTCAGGCTGGAATGGCACAGAAAACTCTACATATGTTATTCAGCTTGGAAATAAATCGGACCGGTTGGACCAAGGATATTTGATTACATCTGATTTTATTCAAAAGCAATTACCAAACCTGTTATCTAATGTACAGGATGTCCAACCAGAGATTCCGGAAGTATATGTTGAAGTGTTGCCTGATGATAAAGAGCCCTTAGAGCCTCAGCAAGAAGAAAAAATAATTACAGACCTGGGACAATCTCCTGGAAGTTATATACCCAATACACTTTTTCCAGATCAGCAGGAAGGCAAAGTATTGCGTGAGCAACCTAAAATGTCCATTCCAAGAAAGGTTGTACGAACACTGGAAGGACCAAAGAAACCCCGTCCAAAAGAATCTCTGGGGCAACGGCTCCCCAAACATATTCTTCCCAAGTATGTTTTGAGGCCTGGTCAACCGTTTCTCTATGAGATTCCAAAGGATAGTTCTGATGAGTTTTATAGTTTTCGATGGGAGAACCAGCCGCCGAAGGGCATGTATTTCCTTTATGAGAGTAAAGCAATTAATTGGGTGCCTACTGATAAACAATTAGACGCGTTTCCCATCTCTTACATGGTCAGAATGAAAGTAGATGAAATTATGGAGGCGATCACAGGATCGAATGATGATGAACAGATTTTTAAGGCAACCCCTGTTTTGGAAAGCAGAGATGAAAGTCTCTGGATTTACGTGAATGATCCTCCACGGTTTCTAACACAGCCTACTATAACAGAATTTATTGCTGGGTCAACGTTTCGTTATGAACCAGTCGTTCAAGATCGCAATAAAGATGCATCAATAAAATACGAACTGGAAGTATCCCCTGAAGGGATGATCGTAGAGAATGGTGTGGTAACCTGGAAGACAGATAGCGCTCATGTTGAAGTCTATGATGTGAGAATTGTTGCTACAGATGGTTTTGAACGAACCGCCCAGGAATTTCAATTATTTTCAAGGGCTGGTGTAAAAATCCTTTCAAAAGCATCAGAAAATGCCAGTGTGGGAAGCCCCTATACTTATCCCGTAAAAGTATGGCGTCAGAAACCAGATGAGAAAATAAATTATAAATTGTTTTATAGTCCTGATGGTATGATACTACAGCCAGACGGAACTATTTCATGGACACCAAATCCTGTTCAGGTAGATACAATAAAGTATGCAGTGATTGCAAGCCATGGTGTTGCAACGGATACTCAGTTTGTTAATTTGTTTGTTAATCATCCGCCTATTATCAAATCCGCGCCCATGATGATGAATACAATCAATGTTGGAGGTATCTGGGATTTTGAACTTGAAGTGGAAGAGCCCAATAAAAAGGATAGGTTGGTCTATACGGCTCATAAGTTGCCCCAGGGCATGCGTATGGATCCTCATACAGGGTTCTTGCGCTGGGAGCCTACAATGAATGAATTGGATTTTCATGAATTGCAGATAGAAGTCTCAGATGGACATGAATCAAGAATGATTGAAGCAGACTTTTTTGTTAATGCGCCAATTAAGATTGTTTCCGTCCCATCTATGTCTGCGATAGTTGGAGAAGAATATGCATACAGGCTAATGATAAATGATAAAAATAAAGGTGCATTACTCCCCTTTAAACGCGTTGTAAAAATTCATGATATTTCTACTATCCGAATGTATTCAATTAACATTACGGACGATGTTGCATTATCTAATGTAGATCGATTCTTAGGCGATTGGCATAATGCTGAAGCTATTTATTATGTAGATCCTAAATACCCTGCCGATTCTCTTGTCTCGAGGCTGAACCTGAAACGGTATACACATTCAGTATTTTTTGAGGATGACAGACTTTGGGTCCTTTTAGACACTCGTGATGGAAGAACAATAAAAATAAAAGATTTTCTTTGGGAATTTTTTCATGGTGACAAAGGGAAACCTCCCCGCGTTATCGTTGAACGAGTAAATCCGGTCCGGTTTTCCATGCTTGATTTTCCAGAGGGAATGGTGGTAGAAGGCTCATCAGGGACTTTGCGCTGGACCCCTTCTGTAGAACAGGCGGATGCTCATCGTATTACAGTAGTGGCATCAGATGGGTATACAAAAGATGAACAGACGTATGAGGTATATGCAAACCACCTCCCAACCATCGTATCTAATCCTCCCCACATGGGACTCGTAGGTGAATTATTTAAATACCAGGTTCGAGTGGATGATAAGAATGAAAATTCAACACTTGAGTACACATTGTTAAAAGGGCCTCATGGAATGCAGATGGATCGCTATGGAAAAATTTTATGGGTTCCAAAAGCAGCACAAATTAATAATAATACATTTGAAGTTGCTGTTAGTGATGGATATGGTACAGATGTGCAGCTGAGAAAGATTTTTGTAAACAATGCCCCGACGGTCATGTCCAATCCGAAACCGGTTGGATTAACAGGCCATTCCTGGCGCTACAAAATTGCCACTGAGGATTTGAACGGAGATAAGGTCGCCTACAGAGCCGTCAGACTGCCAAAATATGCCCGGTTTGATAAAAAGAAAGCAATCGTGGAATGGACTCCAAGAAAGAGCCAACTGGGCATGAATGATTTTATTTTAATGGCCGTAGATGAACATGGCGCTACTTCCACTCATGAATTTCAGGTTCATGTATTTCATGACCCAAGTTCCAAACAATTAGTCAATACTGGTTGGCCTCTGATGCTGACTTTTGTTGGAGTAGTGTTTGCCTGGGGCATGGCTCAGATATAGATTATTTTATCACAGAACTCAAGAGTGCCTCCAACTGATTTTTCTGTTGGATCGTAATATTTAAATCTACAACTACAATAGGAAAGTTTATCTTTAGGCCTTCTAGTTTAACCCAATCTTTTTCTGTTGTAATAATATAGTCTGCATGGGACCGAATGGCTTCCCTCTCAATCTCATTAAGCATAGTCTGTGTATAAATAAAATGATCTGGTAATGATTTATAACCAAGCATTTTGCAGCCCGATTGCTCTATTACTCTATGGAAACTTTTTGTATCACCAATTCCAGATAATAGAAAAACATCTTTATCCATCAATTTTAGATTTTTATCATTCCTTTCTATGGGCATTTTTGAAACAGTAATTTTTGATTTTGAATGCAAAACTGTAAGGGATGTTTCTCGAATTTTTCTGATGAGGAAAGGTCGAGGACTATTAAGATTAGTTTTTGTTACTATGAGAGCATCTGCCCGTTTAATGTTTAACCAAGGTTCTCGTAATAACCCATAGGGTAATAGTTTATGGTCAATGGCTTTATCTCCACCATTTACTAATACAAGATCTAAATCCCGTTCTATAGCCCGGTGCTGGAATGCGTCATCCATTAAAATGATGTCGGGGTTAAATTTTTCTATAAGGAGCAACCCTCCCCTGAAGCGGTCCTCATCAACAATAATAGGGACATTTTTAAGTTTACGGGCCATCAGGTGAGGTTCATCGCCTGTTTCCTGCCATGTCCCTTGTGCACCATTACCGTTAGATGCTATAATGGTTCCTTTTGTACTTCTTCCATAACCTCGACTCAAGACAGCTACACGGAACCCTTTTTCCTGCAAGTACTGGCAAAGATAAATAACAGTGGGGGTTTTCCCAGTGCCCCCGGTGGTCATATTTCCAATACTGATAACCTTACAAGGTAACTTGCGTGAGATAAAAAATCCAAATCGGTAGAAATAATTACGCCAGTATATCACTCCCCAGTAAAATAACGCTAGAGGAAATAAAAGATATGCTTGATATTTTTTAGCCACTTTCATTATTTGTATATTGCAAATTACTATGTTCTACCTGATCCATTGCTTGAATTAAAGTTTCAGCACAGGTTTCAAAGTCTGCATGTTGATCAAATACAATGGGCTCTCCATATTCTATAAAGATCTTACCAAACGGTTTTTCCAAATAGAATGTATCCCAATTTGTAAATCCCCACCTGTGCGTAGAATGAACGCTCGTTGGAATAATTACAGAGTTTGTGGCCTGTGCTGCGCGGATGATCCCAGGTTTTGGAATCCGGGCAGGGCCCGTTGGCCCATCTGGTGTTATAAAAACCAATTCCCCAGAGTGTTTTAAAATTCGAACCATTTCCTTATAAACCACATCTCCTTTTTCCTTGCTTGAGCCTCTCATCATGTGCCATCCCCATCTTGTTGCAATCTGTGAAATTATTTCAGCGTCTTTGTGTGTCCCTGCGACTGCATTTACAGGTTCATTACGAAGATCGTAGAAAATTGAGAGTAATTGACCGTGCCAGACTGATAGAATAACCGATCTGTTATTTTGAATCATATTTCTATAATGTTTACGTCCTCGGATATCTTTTTTATTTGTGCCGTAAAGTATTTTCAGAAGGAGACTACCCAAATGTATTTTTAGTTTTAACGAAAAAGACTTAATCATTTCCGTATTTTGTTTTTGTTATAATTGCCTCTGCCGCTCGATCATATACTCCCGGTATTCCCAGACTTTTTCTTACTTTATCAAACCTATTTAGCATCGTTTCTCTTTTTTTAGATTTAGTATCTAATAGAGGTGTGAGCGCTATAGCTATAATTTTCGGTTTCATTTCATTTTGCAGAAATTCTGGTACAAGTTCCTCATTTGCTATAAGGTTCACCATAGATGAATAATTTACATTGATCATGGATTTAGCCACCAACCATGACATATAAGATAATTTGTAACATACAACCATTGGTGTTCTTTCAACTGCACATTCTAAAGTAGCGGTTCCTGAAGAGACCAGGGCAGCTGTTCCTACGATCATGGCTTTTCGAGCATTTTCTTCAACTTTAAAGAAATCAGGTACATTTAACAGTTTAACATTAGGAGCCTTTCCTACTATTATTTGAAGGTTAGGATTAAAGCCCATCAAAATTGCAACAGTCTTTAGAAAAATAGGCCAATGTCGATCGACCTCCTGTTGCCTGCTCCCTGGAAGCAGGACCAAAATGGGATGTTTTATAGTAAGTTGATGCCTTTGGTAAAAGGATTTTGAAGATTCATCAACATGCTGGTGCTCTGCAAACGGGTGTCCCACATATGTGGTCGGCAATCCTTTTAAATTATACCATTCTTCTTCGAAAGGAAAAATAGAAAGAGCCTGATCTAGCATTGCTTTCATGGTTTCAACTCGTTTCTCTTTCCAGGCCCAGGCCTGGGGCAAAATGAAATATGTAATTGGGATACCTAGGCGGAAAATATTTTTTGCTAATCTGAGATTAAATCCGGGATAATCAATTAAAATGATTCTATCAGGTTTAGCATTGGATATGGTTTTTACAGTTTTATCCATTATTTTTATCATTCGTGGTAAATGTTTTAATACTTCCAGAAATCCCATAATGGCTAATCTATCAGAATGCTCGATGATATTCATTCCCGCATCTCGCATGGTATTACCACCATGACCCATAAAAGATGAGTTAGGCTCTATATTTTTTATTGAATGTATCAAACTACCTCCATGGAGGTCACCGGAGGGCTCCCCCGCGACAAGGAAAAATTTCAATGGTTCAGCCATTATGTTTTCCCAATTGGGGATTATAGAGAAAAGCCGTAATAATTTTTTACACCAATTAAGATAATAATAATAATAATATTCTGTAGCGTTCGTTTTTCTGTTTTCAGCGTTTGTATGATAGTTAGAGGGACTCTTTTATCATTTCCAAGCCACGGACTTATTCTTGGTAAAAGCTTGGGGACACTTTCACGGTACAAGTGATACTCATTTCCAAATAATTTAACCAGGGTTTCCTCTTCAATGGAAATAATCATAGAATATTGAAGCGAAAAAAAGACGAATACAATGAATAATAGATGCCACAAGAACTGCCCCCCGGCCATAAGAACCACACCACAATAAATAATCATGTTACCTAAATATAAAGGATTTCTGCATCTGGAATAAGGGCCACTTGTGCATAGTGACGGGGCACCGACTTCCCTTGTCCGTGTTGCACCACCAGCAAACCGTACACCATAGATTCGTATAGACTCCCCAACCATGATTAGGCCTATTCCAATAATAAAATAGGGATAGGATAAAGATGACATATATAAAATAGCCAACACAAGTGGGATTGGAGTAAAACTTCTATTTGAAAATAAAAAATATCTCAGATCCATTAATGTATATCTTGTATGATCATTTTCTGGATTTCGATAGCAATCTTAAGAGCATCCCGGCCCGCTTCACCCGATACAATAGGAGTTTCTTTACCCTGTACAGATTTAATGAAATTATGCAATTCCATCCTCAAAGCATCCTGTTCTGACATTGCAGGCTTGTCATAGGCAATAAATCGTTTAGCACCATTATATTCAAAAGGAACAGTCCTTAAAGCGTCTGGAGTATCCTTTGGGTTACTCACAATTTTGTAGACTTCTGTCATCCCCAAATAAAGATCAATAGTGGCATATAAGTTCTTTTGAAATAACTTAACCTTTCTGACTTCGTCCTTTGCAACTCGGCTTGACATTAAACTAGCTACGGTCCCATTTCCAAACCGAATGCGAGCATGTGCAATATCCAAAGAATCGGTAAGAATTGAAAGCCCCGTAGCTTGGATGGTTTGTACTGGAGCATCAACCAGAGATAATACAATATCAATATCATGTATCATCTTATCCAATACCACTGGTACATCGGTCCCACGCGCTGTATAAGGAGCCAGTCTGTGTATCTCCAAGAATTTTGGTTCTACACGGTAGGGTTTAAGAGCCAACAAAGCGGGGTTTAACCTTTCAATATGTCCAACTTGGATTATGACATCTTTTTTCTTAGATAACACCAACAATCGTTCCGCTTCTTCCAACGTCTTTGTGATAGGTTTCTCAATGAAAACATGTATATCATTTGCAATACAGATTTCTGCCATTTTTGCGTGGTAAGGTGTGGGAGTTACAATGGAAACAGCATCCACTTGATTAAGGAAATCCTGCAGCTCATTGAATAAGGGAATATCAAACTCTTTGGAAATTTTCGCAGCACGTTCTTGATCCGTATCTACAATGCCTACCAGATTTGCATCCTTAAGAGATATATAATGTTTTACATGATGTTGGCCCAAATGGCCCACACCAATTACCCCCACTTTAATAGGTTCATTACGCATAGTATAGTTCAAAATTACGGAATCAAGGCAGGAGATTACACGGCAGAAAACAATCTGTTTGTATCAGGGAAAAATCTTGCATTTTTGCATAACAACCGGTTATCTTTAATGCAATTCGAGGTATTAATGGAGTTTCAATATGGCTAACGACATGAAATCCGGGATTGGTTTCGTTATTCCGGCAGCCGGCGTCGTCGGCTTTTTCACATCTCTCCTTATGGGAGAATTTCTAGTCAGTATTATCATTACTGTTTCTGGTATCTTGGTATGGTTCCTGTATATGTTGGTCATGGAATCCCATATGCCGGAGCAAATGGGCAATATGATAATATTGTTCGGCGTTATGCTGTCTCTAGGGATTTTCTTTGGTTTTGGCATTACACAAAACATGTGGGGCGGTTATGAATTGCAACCGGAAGGGTCTATTTTATCTCTTGTGATTCTCTTCTTTGCTGTGCTTACAGGCCTAAATTTTCGTAACCAACAATCATCATCCCTGGCTTCTGCCAGTAATAGTGCCGGTTTGTCCGATGAGGACCGGGATCTTGTAATGAACGCCATTAATCAGACCCAGGAATCAAAAGCAACCCCTGCACAGGAAGCTCCTAAGGTCATTGTTGTAAAGCAGGAAGCAGCTCCAGTAGAAGAAAAAGCAGAAGAAAAGAAAGAAGAACAGTTGCCACCTAATCCCTATGGCATGACCAATAATCCTTATTTTGCATACCCGCCAGATTACTATTACGATGAAGAGGATGAAGAGGGTGAAGACTGGGACGATGAGGATGAAGACTGGGACGATGAGGATGAAGACGAATAATTTTCTTACTGTAAATAAATTAAAAAGGGCAGTATTACTGCCCTTTTTAATACAACACCTTTTTAGACATTAAATTTGTAAAAAATACAGTCTCCTTCTTTTACAATATAGTGTTTTCCTTCCTGGCGAATAAGGCCTAGGTCTGAAAGTGCTTTTTCTGAGCCATGAGCTATAATATGATTGTAATTAAATACTTCTGCTTTGATAAATCCTCTTTCAAAATCAGTATGAATCTGTCCTGCGGCCTTTAGTGCGGATGTCCCTAGGGGTATCGTCCATGACCGGACTTCTTTTTCCCCACACGTGAAATAGGTATGGAGCCCAAGGAGATTGAAACTGGACCGAATCACTTTGTTTAAACCTGGTTCTGGTAGATTATACTCTGCAAGAAATAATAATTTTTCTTCTTGAGGAAGTGAAGCAATCTCTTCTTCAATAGCTGCACAGATTCGGACTGCAGAATTGCCTTCTTCTTTGGCAAAATCAAATAGCTCTTGGACATGTTTGTTTTGATTATTCTGTATGATCTCTGATTCATCAACATTAGCAATATATAAAATGGGTTTACTTGTGAGAAGACGAAATGAGTTCAGGATGTAACGTAGATCCTGATCCACGTCAAAGGTTCTGGCACGTCTGCCATCTGCACAATGGCGAATTAATTGATTAATAAGGTTTAACATTATTTTGGATCCCTTTTCCCCAGTTCTGACCTTTTTCTCGATCTTCTGCTTCCGTTTATCCAATGTTTCCAAATCAGCTAAAAGCAATTCTATTTCTATGGTTTCTGCATCTCGGACAGGATCGATAGATCCATCCACATGGGCCACGTTTTCATTATTAAAACACCGAACTACATGGATAATAGCATTTGTTTGACGAATTTGGCCCAAAAACTGATTGCCAAGCCCCTCTCCTCTACTTGCCCCACGGACCAGTCCTGCAATATCTGTGAATTCTACTGTAGCTGGAACAATCTTTTGAGGTTTATAAATCTTACTCAGTTCCATCAATCGGGAATCTGGCAATTCAACAATACCTATGTGGGGTTCAATGGTGCAAAAAGGATAGTTCTCGGCTGGTATACTGGATTCAGTCAGCGCGTTAAATAAGGTGGATTTCCCAACATTGGGTAAACCCACAATTCCGCATTGAAGTGACATGTATTATAGAGTATTATCAGTAGAATTAAAAAGAGTCTTGAGAAGGATCCCCGCCAAAATCATAAGTCAAATTGTTAAAAAATCCTACTTGGAGATTTTTAGCAAAGTATATAGTCCTATTATTTGCTGTGCTTAATAGACCGTCAGCCCAGACCATTGTTTTTTTATCTCTTACCAATAATTTTTTAATATCTATTTTATATACAACTTTTTCATGATAAGGTCGAACCTGTCCTTTGAATTTTAAGTCACCAACCCCCAGTGCTCTTCCCCGACCTTTACTGCCAATCCAGGTCAAAAAGAACCCCACCA
>Ga0208522_1002025_pt1 | contig 12430 bp, 9 predicted proteins | sample ETNtaG_25_FD_185763 | JGI IMG/M metagenome (GOLD analysis project Ga0208522, IMG submission 185763) | Marine microbial and viral communities from oxygen minimum zone, Eastern Pacific Ocean - ETNP201302SV86 (SPAdes) (version 2) | ecosystem: Environmental > Aquatic > Marine > Oceanic ... | reverse complement strand
ACTGCTCAAATTTTAATAGTTGCACTTGGAGATTCACTAACAGAAGGATTTGGAGTTTCTAAGGAGGAGGCTTATCCTTATTTAGTGGAGCAGGAACTGATAAGAAAAGGTTACTCTGTAAGAATTATTAACGCGGGAATAAGTGGTTCCACCAGTGCAAGTGCTCCCTCACGATTGCAGTGGTATGTGCGTGTTAAACCGGACATTGTTATTTTAGCACTTGGAGGAAATGACGGTTTGCGTGGTTTAAGCGTGCAGCATATGAAGAAAAATCTTAGAAAAGCTATTGAACTTGCCAGTTCTAAAAATATCCTGGTACTGCTTGCCGGAATGCAGATTCCATTAAACTACGGGCAGGATTATACCAAATCTTTTCGCAATGCTTTTTATGAAATGGCTGAACAATATCAACTGCCCATGATTCCGTTTCTTCTGAAAGATGTGGGAAACGTTCCAGGCTTAAACCTTCCTGACGGCATACATCCTAATCCAGAGGGACACCATATCATCAGCCTGACAGTACTTGAACATCTGGAACCGCTTTTGTCGAATTGATTCCATTTTAGATTCCCAAAGAAATCTATTGGTAAGTTTTTGCAGTATTTTATGATGGGAATCGATCTGCTTTTAGCCAAATTTTTTCAGTGAACCGATGGCTTTCATGATTTGTTTTTGTTGACCCTGGTAAACTCTGTTGTTGGGTACAAGAGCGTCCAGGGATTTCTTTCCCATTTCAAGAATTTTCAATACACCATGGTTGGCAAGATTTAGCATTTTGCGATGCTGATAGGCATAAAATGAAACCTGCGCAAATTCTGCCAAAACAGTTATATCTCCACGTTTTGGATTAGCAAAAGAAGATCTTTTTAATGCTTTGTGATATGCCACAATTGCCTTGTTAAAAGTTGGTGTCATGGCAGGACGCGCAGAATAATCATCCATCAAAACACGAAGAGAAAGAAACCTTAGAGCCTGCATATGTAAACGAGCTTCCATTAAGTATGGAAGTGCAAGCTTGTTGTCAAATGCCTGCAGCTTTGCTACAACCTTTATACCGATAGGATGCAGAATGGGGATACGTTTCATTACCTCTACTGCTGCCAGAGTTTTTCTAACAATGAGAAGGTGTTTATTTTTAACTGTGTTAGCATTCCCGCTTCCCCCAAATAATCCCCTGACCTTTTTTTTTGAGGAAAGCACATCCAGCTCATCCAAATGCATAGACATTGTAATGCTTCCTCGAGTATCCTCATCCAGAGATTCAGCATATTCCAGCAATTTCAAAGTCAGTTTCATTTCCTGAATTGCCACGATCTCGTGTTCTTGAAGTTCTTCCTCTTCATCTTTGCTAATCAAATCATTCACAGAGATGACATCCAGATTCACATTTTTAAGTTGTTTAGATTGAACAACTAGCAGGTTTTTTTTATGGGTGCTTATAATTTTTTCCAGATACAACCGGTAGGTTTGTCCGGTAATTTGCAATGTGGCAGGCGTTATGTCTCCCAAATATATTGTAAGAGCAGCCTGAATCATGAGATTGCGGTAAAGTGACAAAGGGGAGTCTCCCTTATCATCCAGCATGACTGCTCTGACTAGTTTCACCCTTTCGAGGCTTACCTTAGGGGAACTGCCTATTTTAGACACTATTGTAGAAACAGAGCTGCTTTTTACAAGGTTACCAATTATGCTTGCGTCTAAATGACTCCCTTTTTCATTTGCATCAGAAGGCAGAATCTTTTTTCTCATCTTGAGAATAAAGGACGCACCGCTGAGTTTTTTTACATCCTCAGTTGCCCTAATTATTTCCTTTTCAATCTTTACAAAATCAAGCGCGGGGAAAGGATTGCTTGTAAGTGACCTTCCCTTGATTGCCTGATTTGAACTGTCCCTGCTTGAGTTGGAACCGGATATTTCTTTTTCTATTTGATCTTCTTCTTCCATCACTGAATTTTATATTATGATAGCTATTTTGTAGCTTGAATCCAATGAGCTCACTTCATATTAATGGGATGTCTTGCGATCATTGTAAGTGCTTCACTCTTCTAATCAAGCATAATTCAATTAAATTATAAAGTTTAAATATACAGATACAATGAACATTTTCACCTGACAGCCCCGCCAGTTATTCTAAGACAGAAATACAAACAGAACCACTTGCACTTTGTGATTTAAATCAATGAATGAACCGTAGGATTTATGCATTTTAAGGACTATAATAAACAAATTTAAAACCTTAAATACATATTCAAGGATAATACCTATTGAAAGAAAATTTGAAAATACTGTCAGGATTCAAAGTAATGTTTGTTAATCTATCGAAGGAAGAACTCGACGTTTAATTATTAAAAGAATACCTTTATCAAAAGAGGAACTATCTGGAAAAATTGGAATTACCAGCCATATTCATGGATTTTCAGCAGAAGAGAAATCCAAGTCCAAAAATGCTCTGGTAATGTACCGAATACTGTATGATTAAACTGTAGAGGGAATAGAGTTACTTGATCCTCCTGCTTATTCAATGCAGTGTCATCCGGAGACTGCACCAGGTTCAAGAAATGCTTCGAACCTGTTTGGCCGGTTTCTTGAAATGATGAAAAGCTGATATTGAAATTCATTTATTTTATTAGGTTCTCAATTCATACCAACGCACAATAATTACCAACCAGATACTTAAGAGAGTGAGGTAAAATGTCAGTAGGTAAACTTACAGGCCCTAAGAAGGCAGCAATTCTGCTGCTTGCACTGGGAGAAGACGCGGCAGCGGACGTGATGAAAAATTTGGAAGAATCTGAAATCCAGCAGGTAGGTTATTATATGTCCCGCTTTACGGATGTGGCTCCAGAAGAACTGGACCTGGTGCTTGAGGAATTCTATCGGAACTCGATTATGACTGATGACGGTGTGAGCATAAGCTCTTCGCCTGATTTCGTGAAGAACACCCTGACAAAAGCTTTAGGGGCAGACAAGGCAAAGGAGCTTGGTGAAAATCTGAGAGTTGGCGAGGATGATGTCGGACTTGATGCGTTGCGATACGCAGAACCCATAATGATATCAAATTATATTCGAACTGAACATCCCCAGACAATTGCACTGATTCTTTCTTATTTAAAGAACGTTGAACAAGCGTCAAATGTACTTCGTGAATTACCTGAGAGTTTGCAGGCAGACGTTTTGTACCGAATGGCAATGATTGAAAGCATTCCTCCCGGGGTTGTTTCGGAAATGAATGAGGTGCTGACGGAAGAAATGAAAACAGCAGGAAGTATGGCAACGGCTGTGGGTGGAATTGAACCTGTGGCAGAAATTATAAATGCGGTGGATAAAGCCACTGAAACCAGAATTTTGGCCAGCATAGAGGAAACAAATCCTGATCTTGCAGAACAGATTCGTGAGCTGATGTTCACCTTTGAAGATATGGCTCTGATCGATTCCAAGCAGATGCAGATTGTGATGAAAGATGTGGATCAGGCGGATATGGTGCTTGCTCTGAAAACAGCCAGTGATGCAGTTAAGGACCTTATCTTCAGCAGCATGTCTACAAGGGCGGCAGAAATGGTAAGGGATGATCTGGAGAACCTTGGTCCGGCTAAAATAACTGATGTAGAAGCAGCGCAACAAAAAATCATCAAGGTTGTCAAGCGTCTTGAGGAAGAAGGAACTATAGTTATTGCTGGAGCCGGTGGTGGAGACGTCGTATAAAAAGCCTGCTTTTGCAGTTACTAGTAAGATTATGTAAATTCAGTTCGCAGTTTAGAAAATTGGCAATCTGACTAGAAATATGTCAGGATACTGGTTGCTGTTTTCAAAGCTCATGATTTTATGCTGCTGCTGAAAAATTCTTCCAGCCTTCCATTTTGCGTTCAGCACACAAGTTGGGAACAAATTCCCAGAATTAATTTTGTAGCCGGAATTTTCTATTTTGAAGATTTTAATTTTCTGAATTTCGTGATGCCAAAAACAATGTTTGAAAAAATCTGGAATGCCCATCTTGTTCATGAGCAGGAAGGAAACTCAATCGTTTATATTGACCGTCACCTGGTACATGAAGTAACTTCTCCTCAGGCCTTTGATGGAATACGAATGTCCGGTCGGTCCGTGCTTCATCCAGAATTAACTTACGCGGTTCCTGATCATAATGTTCCCACCAAAAATCAGGACAAACCAATTGAAGATCCAATTGCAGCACTGCAGGTAGAAACTTTGCGAAACAACTGCAAAGAATTCGGAATAACTCTCTTTGATTTGGGAGACGAGCGTTCTGGAATTGTGCATGTGATTGGTCCGGAACAGGGGCTGACGCTACCTTGGTCAACTATAGTCTGTGGAGATTCTCACACTGCGACTCATGGAGCTTTTGGTGCACTGGCTTTTGGAATTGGAACTTCTGAAGTAGAGCATGTGCTGGCCACACAGACCTTGCAGCAGAAGAAACCAAAAACCATGCTTGTTGAGGTTGAGGGTATGCTTCCAAAAAATGTAACCCCAAAAGATATTATTCTTGCAATCATAGGAAAAATAGGGACTGCTGGGGGTACTGGTTTCGTAATTGAGTATGCAGGAGATGCAATTCGAGGCATGTCAATGGAAGGGCGCATGACCCTTTGCAATATGACAATTGAAGCAGGTGCACGTGCAGGTATGGTCGCTCCTGATGAAACAACATTTGAATATCTTAAGGACAAGCCTTTTTCTCCTAAAGGTGATGCTTTTTATGATGCAATTTCAGTTTGGAAAAAGCTGCCAAGTGATGAAGATGCAGAATTTGATATTACGGTGAACATCAATGCACAGGATGTATTGCCCCAGGTAACATGGGGAACAAGCCCGGGCATGGTAACAGATATAAACAACAAAGTTCCAGACCCGGCGAAGATACAAAATCCTTCCGAAAGAAAATCTGTGGAAAACGCCTTGAAATATATGGATCTCAAGGCGAACCTACCTATCAAGGAAATAAGTATTGATCGGGTGTTTATTGGCTCATGCACAAATTCACGCATAGAAGATCTTCGTTCTGTCGCGGAGTTTGTAAAAGGGCGCAAAGTAAGCGATGACGTCTCTGCCATGATTGTTCCTGGGAGCGGTTTGATCAAGCAACAGGCAGAGCAGGAAGGACTGGATGAAATATTTATTGCAGCAGGCTTTGAATGGCGTCAACCAGGATGTTCCATGTGCCTGGCGATGAATGATGATATACTGAAACCTGGTGAGCGTTGTGCTTCAACAAGCAATAGAAACTTTGAAGGCCGCCAGGGTAAAGGAGGCCGTACACATCTTGTTAGTCCGCTGATGGCAGCAGCTGCTGCTGTAGCGGGACATTTTGTCGATCCACGTACTTACTAGATCTATATTAATTATATAAATTTTTAAAATGGAAACATTTGAAACTCTTTCTGGAAAAGCTGTGCCGCTTGATATAATAAATGTGGATACAGACCAGATTATTCCAAAACAATTTTTAAAAAAAATAGATCGTGCTGGATTTGGTATCCATCTGTTTCATGATTGGCGTTACCTGGATGACTCAGGTACCAAGCAGAATCCTGAGTTTGTACTTAATTTTCAGCGTTTTCAAGGTTCAGAAATTATGCTGACCCGAAAAAATTTCGGTTGTGGATCAAGCCGTGAACATGCTCCTTGGGCTTTGCACGATTACGGATTCAGGTGTATTATAGCCCCCAGTTTTGCTGATATTTTTTATAACAATTGCAGGAAAAACGGTATTTTGGCTGTGGTTCTGCGGGATGATGAAATACAGGCCTTGTTTGAAGAAGTTGAAGCAAATGAAGGATGCTTGCTGACAGTAGATCTTCCCAGGCAGAATGTTACAACTCCCGAGGGCAAAAAGTTCTCTTTCGAGATTGATTCTTTTGCGAAAAACTGTCTGCTTAAAGGACTGGACGATATCGGCTGGACGCTGCAGTTTGAAGAAAAAATTCAGAGTTATGAAAGGCAGGCTAGGAGTGAAAAACCTTGGTTATTCATTAGCAATTGATATTTCCTTCTGCAAAATACTTCAAAAAATTCTTCCGTTACAAATTCAAGATTTCTTTGGCCCCCTTCAAGATATGATTTCGATAATTGGTAAAATTTCAGTTCATCTTCGATACTTATAACCCAATTTCACTCCGTTTATAAAAAAAGGCGACAATTGTTTTATCCTTGCCCTGAAAATGACTGGCAGGATAAAAGACATTATTTTCTCATGCGAAACAATATATCATCGTAATCGTCATCAATATATTTCCAGGGTTCTTATTTTCTAGCATTTTAGAATGTTGTTTTTGGGGGCTAAATGCGGAACTGACAACAAACATTTTCTGTCTGCTTTTGCTTATATTTTGTGTATTTGCTATATTAGCAAAATCGATGTTGAATGAGTATTATCAATAGACCGAACGCAAAAACTTACTTTATAAAAAAGATCAAATTTACTTTATATAGCAAAAAATTCCCTTTTATTGCATATATTCATTATTCAATATTTGATCTCAGTATTTTTAATAAGTAAACTCATTATTTGATGAAAGTTTTTTGCCGATCTTTCCTGATAATTTTTTCTGCAGTATTGTTCTGTGCCTGTGGTCGATCTGATTTAATTCGTTTACGCATGCTAGCACCTGTTGTTGAAACCAAAAAAGATCACTCCATTTTAACCGATACAAAAGAATCTTCTACACCCTCATATACCAATACATCAAACGGCGGCAGTTTATATTTTTTATTAAAAAGTATAGGATTAGGATATACTACAGTTACAACTAAATTTGAAAAGACAGGCACTAATCTTAAGGAGACAACAACTCTTAAAACAAATTTCTATGATTTGGCTTTTGGGTTAGGTGAAAACTACTCATTTATGTGGGGTGCCGGAGTTCTTTCTGGCTTAGAGCATGAAAGGTATTTGGAATATACTGATAAAGGAAAAGATCAGCTCTTGGTGAACAGTGACCCGGTAGGACATTCTTTATTTTTTATGCTGGCTCACCATGGATTCGGTTTTGAAACACTGCTGGGCTATCGAATGAACTTCATAAAGACAGAATTTTACGATAGCAATATTCCTTCGCATATGGGCAAGTCACCTGCTGCTGGAAAAGACGTTAGCTATGAGGATACCAACATAAGTATAACAACCTCCCAGGTACAGTTGGGAATAGGGGTTACATTCTGAATTTAGTGATGAGGGGGGTTTTGTGGAACGGAAGTCACGCAAAATCTGGGTCCGGTTTTTTACTCTGCTGTGTTTACTTACTCTTTCCGTTTCCTGTTCGAGCAGCGAAGATGGGGAAGAATCGACTGATAATGCCGGTGCTGACACATACGCGCCAACAGTAACAGCTATTTCTCCAGAAGATGGTGCTGCTGATGTTTCAGTCAGCAGTACAATCTCGGTCACTTTCAGTAAATCTATTGAACCGGGATATGCCACAACTTCCTCAAATGAAGTCTGCAGCGGTACAATGCAGATATCCACGGACAGCTTCAACACTTGTATCCCTGGTGTTTTAACATATGATACTTCCCGCAGAACATACACCCTGACAGCAGGTTCTAGTTCAGTCACACGAGAACTGGCTTCCTTAACAAAGCATCAACTGAAAGTTACTACCGGCATTAAAGATTATTTCGGCAAAGCGCTGGCTGAAGATTATACATCGTCAGGATTTACTACTGCCTCTGTCTGTTCTTCCGGATGCTCCTGGACGGACGCTGGATCCTCAGGTCTTAGTGCAGGTATTGGACACACCCTTGTTTTTCATCAAGGCAAGCTTTGGGTCATGGGGGGAGGAAACGGGAGCTCTGTTTACAGCAAAGTTTTTTATTCCTCGGATGGAGCAAGTTGGACCGATGCAAGCGCCGCTGAAAACTGGAGCGGACGGAACCATCATGCTGCAACTTCATTTGACGGAAAGCTGTGGGTTACCGGCGGAGGCAGCAACGGTTCAAATCTGCTGAATGATGTCTTAAGTTCCAGTGACGGTAAGACATGGAAGCAGGTCACCAGTACCGCGGCCTGGACACCCAGGCATAAGCACTCCCTGCTGGTTTTCAAAAACAAACTATATCTGCTTGGCGGTATTGACAACAGTACCTCATACATGAATGATATCTGGTCTTCTAGTGACGGCGAAACCTGGACGCAGGTCACCGATAATTCCTCCTGGTCAAAACGATATGGACATGCAGCAGCAGTGTTCAATAACAAAATCTGGATTATGGGTGGTGATAACGGCAGTTTGCTGAGTGATGTATGGTATTCAAGCGATGACAACGCTTCTTCCTGGACACAAGCCTCCACATCGGGGTCCATCTGGTCAGCACGCTCCGGGCACACTGCAATGGTTTTCGATGGTAAATTGTGGGTGATTGGTGGAAACGGGGGCAGCGGCACTTTAAACTCCTGGAGTTCTACAGACGGCAGTGCATGGTCAGATGCAGGTGCAATAGCAAATGAAACTTCAAGGAGTGGAATGGGGGGCGCGGTATTGAGCAATCGTCTTTATATCTCGGGGGGATATATTGGTAACAATACCTACAAGGATGATGTTAAAAAATACGGACCTTAGATCAGGTGTAAAATTTATTGAAGATAACTGATCACGTAAAATTGAATCAGGGAATTATCTGCTCTCAGAAGAGCTTACGTGACATGCCGGAGTTTCAGGAACATAATCCAGAAAAAACCTCAAAATATTCCGGGAATGTTTTGCTGACACATCCGGGGTCATTAATTGTCACAGAAGCATCTCCACATGCAGCTAGTGAAAAAGCCATCGCCATCCGGTGATCTTCATAGGTGTCTATTTCTGCATTCTTAATTTTTTTCTGGGGATTTATAACCAGGTAATCTTCTCCTTCCTCAACTTCTGCGCCCAGCTTTCGCAGTTCAGTTGAAACAGCTTTTAGTCTTTCCGTTTCCTTTACCCTCCAGTTATGGATGTTGCGTATAGTGGTTTGTCCGGAAGCAAAGAGCGCGGCAACTGCTAATGTCATGGCCGCGTCCGGCATCATGTTCATGTCCACATCAATGCCATTGAGTGATGATCCGCTGACTGAAATCTCCCTTTCGCTCCATTCAACATTTGCACCCATTTTTTCCAGCACTTCAGCAAAGCGTGAGTCTCCCTGCAGGCTTTCAGTACCGCACCCTTTGACAGTCACGGGGCCACCGCTGATTGCTGCACCTGCTAAAAAATAAGAGGCTGAAGACGCATCACCTTCCACGTAAATTTTCCCGGGGGAGCTGTATGGCATGCTGGGAACACGGAAATGCTTAAATTTACCATTCTCTACTGACACGCCGAAGAGCAGCATCAATTGTAGAGTCATTTCCACATAAGGCACAGAAACAAGTTTGTCTGTGATTTCAATCTGCACATCTGTTTTGGCATAAGGAGCAGCCATTAGAATGGCGCTCAGGTATTGGCTGCTGATAGCACCGCTCAGACGAGTTGTTCCTCCTGGCAATCCGTTGGCGATCACTTCAACTGGAGGAGAATCCGTGCCGTTGATGCAGCTGACTTCTGCACCTAGCTGCTTGAGTCCGTTTACCAGGTCTATGATGGGCCTTTCACGCATACGCTGCACACCATCCAGAACAAAACGTCCCTTTCCAATTGTCAATGCCGCTGTCAGAGGACGTATGACAGTCCCTGCATTCCCCAGCATCAAAGTGGCTTCAGTAACCGGGATTGTTCCGGATGTTCCGTAAACGGAAATCCTGTTTTGATTGCGATCCTCAAGCACCTCCACTCCAAGTGTTTTTAGGGCTTCCACCATACGGCGAGTGTCGTCGCTATCCAGCAGATTATGAATTTCAGTATGCCCTTCAGCAAGCATGCTCAGCAGCAGGATACGGTTGGAAAGGCTCTTTGAGCCGGGAAGATCAACTGTGCCGGAAATATTCTTAATTGGGGACAGGGTGAGTTTGTCCGGTAAACTCATGCAGTTCCCCGGATCTTTCGTTCGATGTAAAACTCCGAGGCTTTATATGAACTGCGCACCAGCGGCCCTGAGGCTACATAGCCAAAACCCAATTTATCTCCAATCTGACCCAGCTCGTTGAATTCGTCAGGATGAAGGAATTTAACGACTTTCAGGTGTTTCCTGGTGGGTTGAAGATATTGACCGATGGTCAGGAAATCAACTCCTGCATCACGCATGTCTTCCATTGCCTGCAGTATTTCCCTCCGGCTTTCTCCAAGTCCAAGCATCAGTGAAGACTTGGTATATCCTTTCGGACAATTAGTCTTGAGGTAGCGCAAAACTTCCAGCGACTGTTCATAATCAGCACGATAATCCCTGACTTCAGGCGTAAGTCTGCGGACTGTTTCAAGATTGTGCGCCAGTACTGCAGGCGAGGCATCAATAATCTTCTGAATAAGTTCTTTCTCACCACGGAAATCAGGCATCAGCATTTCAATCAGCAGCCTGTGGGATGTCTTTTGAGTTGCTTTGATGCATCGTGAAATGTGAGAGGCTCCCTGGTCCGGAAGATCGTCACGGTTCACAGTGGTAAGAACCACGTAATTTAAATTCATTTTTTTAATCGTGCCTGCAAGCTTGGAAGGTTCATCGGCATCAAGCGCAGGGGGATATTTTGCAGATTTGACTGCACAGAAGCGGCAGCCTCGTGTGCAGGTATCACCCATCAACATGAAAGTGGCGGTGCCACCGTTCCAGCATTCACCAATGTTCGGGCAATTTGCCTCCTCACAAACCGTACTTAAATTCAGTCTTGTAGAACGGCTCTTTATCCATGAGTAACGATCTCCTCCTGGAAAGGGGACTTTGAGCCAGGGAGGTTTTTTTGAGTAGTACTTTGCAGGCGCAGTAGTCATAAATGCCTATTGATCGGATGAATTCTAAGGTAACATGAAATAATTAATTTAAACACACTTAAATAAAATCATTACATCATCTTTATTAAATTCGCAATTTAGTCAATTTTGATTCCCCATACGCAGTGTCTTGAAAAAGCTGGCTTCGTTAATAGTGCTTAATAAATATTTTTAAGACCAACTTCCTTTAAGAGCTGAATTTCCAGTTCCAGCATTTCCCTTTCCTGCTTCTCAGATGCTTCATGATCCCATCCTGCAAGGTGTGCACAACCGTGTGCGAGCAAACGTATCAGTTCTGTTTCAAAATCCCATCCGTTTTCAGAAGCCTGTTTGCTTACACGTTCCGCTGAAACCGCCAGTTCTCCGGTGATATTTTCTTCCTGCGATTCGTTCAGCTCTGGTCCGGCTATTTCACCTTCCCCCACATCATAGGTCCATGACAAAATATCAGTTGGGTAATCCTTTTTCCGAAATTGTTTGTTTAGTTTTTGTATTTCTGCATCATTGGTAATTAAAACTGATATTCCTCTTTGACTGTCAAATAAACGATTCAGAAATTCTTTTAAAATATTCCTGATGCGTTTTTCATTTATAAGGCCCTGAAAGCCCTCATCACATCGTATTTGAATCATCTGGAAGTTTTGGCAAAGACTCTTAAATGAGCGCTTCTGCTTCGCGGGTTCTTGGCAATTTCTTCTTTTGAAGCTTTTACCTGACGCCTGGTGAGAACCTTCCCCAGGGTAATTTCTCCACAAACACAGTAAGGTAGATCAGTTGGGCAAACACAGGGGTTTTCCCATTTGCGAAACTGTTGCTTGACCATCCGGTCTTCAAGAGAGTGGAATGAAATTACTGCCAGTCTTCCTGAAGGTTTGAGTAATGAAGGGGTATTTTCAAGCAAAGATGTAAGCTCCTGTAATTCATTGTTGACCGCAATTCGAAGTGCTTGGAAAGTCCTTGTAGCAGGATTAAAACCCTTCTTTTTCATTTTATTTGGAATGACATTTTTAACCAGTTCAGCAAGTTCCAGTGTAGTTCTAAAAGTTTTTTTTGTTCGTTCTTCCAGGATTGTGCTTACTATTTTGCGCGCGTAGCGCTCTTCACCAAAATTGCGCAGAATGCTCACAAGTTCATGCTCATTAGCTTTGTTTACTATATTTTCAGCAGTGAAATGCTGTCGGTCCGGGTCCATTCGCATGTCCAGAGGCCCTTCGTTTATGAATGAAAACCCCCTTTCAGGACATGAAAGCTGTTCAGATGAAACACCAATATCTGCAATTATGTAATCAAAACCAGGATTACCCCATTTATCACTCAAGTTGGGCAGTTCAGAAAAGCTGGCATGAATTAAACGGGTTTGTTTCCTGAAATTTTGTAATTTTCGGTCGGCAGCTTTTACTGCGATAGCATCTCTGTCTATGCCATACAAACAGGCTTTTGGGTATTTTTCCAGAAGGCTATGGCTGTGTCCTCCTCCTCCAAGCGTGCAGTCCAAAATGGTTCGAGTTGACGGAGGAGCATAATCAACAACTTCTTTTTGCAAAACAGAAATATGCCGGTAGTGCGGTTTCATTTCAATTTGA
>Ga0208522_1002020_pt1 | contig 12471 bp, 9 predicted proteins | sample ETNtaG_25_FD_185763 | JGI IMG/M metagenome (GOLD analysis project Ga0208522, IMG submission 185763) | Marine microbial and viral communities from oxygen minimum zone, Eastern Pacific Ocean - ETNP201302SV86 (SPAdes) (version 2) | ecosystem: Environmental > Aquatic > Marine > Oceanic ... | reverse complement strand
GTGTGATGACATCACCTGGTAGAGTTATTGTTAATTCACCGCCATCTTCTGCGTCATGAATTGCTATAACTAGAGAGTTGCCGTTTACGTTAGCAGTAATGCCATGTACGTCACCACCACTAATACTGTAGCCTACTTCATTTGCCAAGTCAAGCACATCTTCATGATGTTCTTCGTGACCTGCCATTGAACCAACTTCGTCCCCACCTACCAAATTAACATATTCAAAATGGTTAACAAATTGATCATACGTCGCTTGTATTTTGTATTCTCCATCATACTTCATCATTGCGCTTGCAGTGTTTATTGTAGTTGAGAAACTACCATCGCTTGAAATTTTGACTTGATCAACCTGCACAATACCCATTGGACCTGATACAACAAATACTACATCTACATCTTTTACAGTTTTTACTTGACCAGTAATCACAATTACAGAGTCGTGATCATATGTGTCACTCTCTATATTGAAAATAATTGAAGGAGGTAATTCATTTGGTTCAATACCATCTACATATCTATATGGTATATGTTCATCTGCAAACGCTTGTGAAGTGATGCCCATACCACCTACTGACACAATAGCCAGAAGTAGTATGATAGGTTTAGCATTCATAAATTTTTCATAATTAAACTAGGTTATAAAATTATAGTATGCACCATTATCTTGGCATAATATTGAGTCTAGTTTTGGCAGAAAGTACAATTATTGAAGTAATTGCTACTGCTAGGATTATTGCTGCAATTGTACCAAATTCTGGAATAACAAATGTACCAATTATTTCAATAACTTCAGAGCCATTATAGAATGGAATTATTAAAGTTCTAGAATCAGATTCATCTTGTGAATAATAAACGGTTTCCTCACCATCAACTAAAATAAAGAAACTTCCTTCATCAGTGTCAATGACTTCTTTTGGTAATGTTATCATTAGTTCACCGTCACCCCAAGTTTCAATTTCTATGATTAAGGATGTATTTTCAACATCTGGGATTATCTTTAAAATTTCTCCACCGGTGATTTTGTAGTATACATTATAATCTTCAAGATGAATCACAGATACATTATCTGAAGATTCATCTATTGGTGAAAAGTCTAATCCTTCTGTAGGTTCTGCAGCTTCTGCAGCTTCTGTGTTAGAAGGTTTTACTTGAGCTGACATCGTTAGACCATAATCAAATTGTGTTTGAAATTTATCGTAATAGTGAGTTGCTTTAATGATATAAGTTCCTGATTCTTTCCACATTCCACCAATTTCAGTTGCAATATCTACACTGAAGTTATCTTCAGAATCAGGCGTCACTTGATAAACAGCAACCATATTCCCAATAGGTGAAATTACTTGTAGAATCACATCTGTATCAGCAGATGTTTGTAAAGATCCAATTACACTAATTGTCTCTCCAGCAGCATACGATTCTTTTTCGGTTGATATAGAATTACCCCCATCTTCTGCTGAAACACTATCTCCTACCAAAAGTGGCACTAACAATAATGATGCTGAAAATGTGAGAAGCCAGATCTTTCCCAACTGCATGATTTTGAGATAATTAGATTATATTTAACCAGATTGAATTAAAAAAACTACCACTTTGAGAAAAATTTCATTTTTTTTGAAAAATTTCTAACTAAATATATATTAGTCTCAGAAAAACTTTTTTTCAGTTTGTTCAGATTATTTCTTCATATAACTAATGTTATGCATGGGGGTCTTAATTCTGGCAATTAAGAAACACATCGTTCTTGTACCAGATCATGTATATGTGCCAAAACATGAAATTATGACAAAAAAAGAAGCTGAAGAAGTTTTACAAAAATTCAATTGTAATGCAACTGAATTACCATTAATCTTTGTAAACGATCCTGCAATAATTGGACTTGGTGTAAAACCTGGTGACATGATCAAAATAACAAGAAAGAGTGGAACGTCAGGTACAAGTTTGTACTATAGATATGTGGTGGAAACATAATGACAGACAAATATAACAAACGTTGGCCTGTCATACATGACATTCTAGAAAGAGAAGGTATTGCAAAACAACATTTGAATTCTTTTGACGAGTTCTTAGAAAATGGTTTACAGCAAATTATAACAGAGGTTAACCAAATCGATATTGAGAACGCCGAATATCCCTATAAAATACAACTTGAGAAAATAAAATTACAACAACCACGAATGATGGAACTTGATGGTTCCATTACACATGTAACACCGGCAGAAGCAAGATTACGAAATATTTCATATGTTGCACCTGTGATGATGGAGATAAGTGTAATAGAAGATAATAAAATGCTTGAAAAAAGATTCATTCATGTTGGTGATATGCCAGTTATGGTTAAATCAAATGCATGTATACTACACACTTTCAACAAACAAAAATTAATTGATCATCAAGAAGATCCAAAAGATCCAGGTGGTTACTTTATCATTAATGGTTCAGAAAGAGTTATTGTTGGACTAGAAGATTTATCATATAACAAAATTATAGTTGATGCTGAAAAAGTTGGTGGTAAAATAGTACATAAAGCTAAAGTCTATTCATCAATAATTGGATATCGTGCAAAATTAGAATTACTTATGAAAGAAGATGGAATGATTGTTGCAAAAATTCCTGGCTCTCCGGTTGATATTCCAATTGTAACATTAATGCGTGCGTTAGGATTAGAGTCTGACAAAGACATTGCAGCTGCTGTATCTCTTGTAGATGAAATTCAAAATCAATTAGAGGGATCTTTTGAAAAAGCAGGAGATGTAACATCATCCAAAGATGCAATTACCTACATTAGTAAAAGAATCGCACCAGGAATGTTAGAAGAATTCCAAATCAAACGAACTGAAACATTATTGGATTGGGGATTACTTCCACATCTAGGAAAACACCCTGAAAATAGAAAAGAAAAAGCTCATTTCTTAGGTGAGGCGGTGTGTAAACTTATTGAATTAAAAGTAGGTTGGATTGAACCTGATGACAAAGATCATTATGGGAATAAAGTAATAAAATTTGCAGGACAAATGCTTGCTGACTTGTTCAGAACGGCATTTAGAAATCTCGTTCGAGATATGAAATATCAGTTAGAACGTTCTGGACAAAAACGAGGAATTAATGCAGTGGCAGCAGCAATAAGACCAGGTATTATTTCAGACAAACTTAACAACGCTATTGCAACTGGAAACTGGGGAAGAGGTCGTGTTGGTGTAACACAGTTACTTGATAGAACAAATTATCTTTCTACAATTAGTCATCTTAGACGTGTACAATCACCATTAAGTAGAACACAGCCTAATTTTGAGGCAAGAGATTTACATTCTACACACTTTGGGAGAATTTGTCCTAGTGAAACACCTGAGGGCTCAAATTGTGGTTTAGTGAAAAATTTGGCTTTATCTGCAATAATTTCTGTTAGTGTTCCAAATCAAGAAATTACTGAGAAATTATTTGAACTTGGAGTTTCTGATTTAGTAACTACAAGTAATATAATCAAAAAAGATGGAACCAGGATATTTGTTGATGGAAAATTAATTGGTTTTCATAAAGACGGTAACAAGTTAATTCAAGAACTTCGTTCTTTAAGAAGAAATTCAAAAATACATCCACATATCGGAATATCTATTCATCAACCTGAAACAATTGGTGCGACACATAGATTATATGTAAATTGTAACGCAGGTAGAGTTCTACGACCATTAATAATAGTATCCGATGGAAAATCATTTTTGACTGATGAAATCTTAGAAAAGATATCAAAGAAACTAATTTCATGGACAGATTTGGTTAGAATGGGAACTATTGAATTAATTGATGCAAACGAAGAAGAAAACTGTCATATTTCTTTTGATACAAAAAATCTAAAAAAATACACACATTTGGAAATATTTCCATCTGCAATTTTGGGGGCAGGTGCATCAATCATTCCTTATCCAGAACATAACCAATCACCAAGAAATACATATGAATCTGCAATGGCTAAGCAGAGTTTAGGATTTTCAACACCTATGATGAATACAAGTACGTATGTTCGACAACACTTGATGTTATATCCCCAGACACCAATTGTAACTACAAAAGCACTTAATCTGTTAGGAATGGAAGAACGACCTGCAGGTCAAAATTGTGTTGTTGCTGTACTTCCATTTGATGGCTATAATATTGAAGACGCAATTGTATTAAGCAAATCATCTGTTGATAGAGGACTGGCTAGAACATTTTTTTATAGAATCTATGAAGCAGAGGCAAAACAATATCCTGGCGGTATGAGAGATAATTTTGAGATCCCAAATGGTGATGATAATATAAGAGGTTTCAAGGGTGAAAAATCTTACAGAATGTTGGAAGATGATGGTATTGTTGCTACAGAATCTAATGTCTTAGGCGGTGATATTTTGATTGGAAAAACAAGTCCTCCAAGATTTATGGAAGAGTATAAAGAATTTGAAACAAGTGGACCATACAGACGAGATACTTCTATCGGTGTACGTCCATCCGAAACTGGCGTTGTCGACACTGTTGTAATGACACAATCAGATGAAGGTGGAAAAATGTATAAGATTAGAGTTCGTGACATGCGAACTCCAGAAATTGGTGACAAGTTCGCTTCTCGACATGGTCAGAAAGGAGTTCTAGGTGTTTTAGCTAAAAATGAAGACTTACCATATACAGAAAATGGAATATCACCAGACGTATTGATCAACCCACACGCATTTCCATCTAGAATGACTGTTGGAATGATGATGGAGTCAGTTACAGGCAAGGCAGCTGCAATACGAGGAAAACAATTCGATGGCTCTGCATTTGTAGGTGAAAAAATGGACATAGTAAAAGAGATTCTTGATGATGCTGATTTCAAATATTCAGGAAAAGAGAAAATGTATGACGGCAGAACTGGAAAATCATTTGAGGTTGATGTGTTTATTGGAGTGGTATATTATCAAAAACTTCATCATATGGTAGCTGATAAAATTCATGCAAGAGCCAGAGGACAGGTTCAGATGCTAACAAAACAACCAACTGAAGGCCGTGCTCGTGGTGGAGGTCTTAGATTTGGGGAGATGGAACGTGACTGTCTAATTGCATATGGTGCATCCATGCTTCTAAAAGATAGACTACTTGACGAATCTGACAAGACTGACATTCTAATTTGTGAAAAGTGTGGTCTTACAGGATATCATGATGCACGAAAAAGAAAGTTTGTATGTGCACAGTGTGGTGACACTGCACCAATTTCATCTGTTTCTGTAGCTTATGCTTTCAAATTACTATTACAAGAAATTCTTAGCTTAAACATAGCACCAAGATTACATCTAAAGGAGAGGGTATAGTGTCAGCAAGTACAAAAACCATAAACGAAATAACATTTGCCGTGTGGTCACCACAAGAGATCAGAAAATATTCCGTATGCGAGATCACACAGCCTGAAACATATGATGAGGATGGTATGGCAGTACAAGGGGGTTTAATGGATGGAAGACTAGGTGTTTTAGAACCTGGTCAGAAGTGTCTAACAGATGGTAATACTGCTGCTAGAAGCCCTGGACATTTTGGTCATATTGAATTATCTGAACCTGTTTTACACATAGCATTTGTTGATAACATATACAAACTGTTACAATCAACGTGTAGGACTTGTGGAAGAATTAAGATTCCTAAAGAGTCTTTAGATGAATTTAGAAAAATTAAAGAACGTCATTCATCATACACAGTAATTTCTCAAAAACGTATCCCAGAACAAATACAGGACAAAGCAAAAAAACATAAAGATTGTCCATTATGTGGAAAATCACAATATGAAATAATTTTTACCAAACCAACTACATTTGTTGAAAAAACTGAAATTGGTGAAAATAGACTATTACCAATTACAATTAGAGAAAGAATGGCAAATATCCCAGATGATGAATTGGAATTATTTGGATATGATCCAAAAACTGCTAGACCTGAATGGTTTGTGTTACAAGCACTTCCAGTACCTCCAGTAACAGTTAGACCATCAATTATTCTTGAAACGGGAATAAGATCAGAAGATGATCTTACTCACAAACTTGTAGATATTATACGAGTTAATCAACGACTAAAAGAAAGTAAAGAAGCTGGAACACCTCCACTCATTGTACAAGATCTAGTTGATTTACTACAATATCATGTTACTACGTATTTTGATAACGAAGTTTCTGGTATACCACAGGCTCATCATCGTTCTGGTAGACCATTAAAGACTTTGACACAAAGATTGAAAGGAAAAGAAGGACGGTTTAGAGGTTCATTATCTGGTAAACGTGTTGATTTTTCAAGCAGAACAGTAATATCTCCTGATCCTAATCTTGATCTTTCTGAAGTTGGTGTTCCAGAAACAGTTGCAATGAAACTAACCATCCCAGAAATTGTCACCGACTGGAATATTGAAAAATTAAAGAAATTAGTAATTAATGGTCCTACACAATTTCCAGGTGTAAATTACATTACACGACCTGATGGTGTAAAAATTAGATTAGACTTTGTTGAGGACAGATCAGTCATTGCTGATTCATTAGAAATTGGTTTCTTAATTGAACGACATCTGATGGATGGTGATGTTGTATTATTTAACAGACAACCATCACTTCATCAAATGTCAATCATGGCTCATTATGTTCATGTCTTGCCGGGAAAAACTTTCAGATTACATCCATCTGTATGTCCACCATACAACGCAGATTTTGATGGCGATGAAATGAATCTTCATGTACCACAAAGTGAAGAAGCACGCTCTGAAGCAATTCTACTGATGAGAGTTCAAGATCAATTGATTTCTCCAAGATTTGGTGGTCCTATCATTGGGGCTCTTCGTGATTTTATCACAGGTGCATATCTTATGACAAAAGATGGAACTACTCTATCCAGTCAGGAATTTGCAAATCTTGCTATGCTTGGCGGATTTACTGGAAAACTTCCGGAACCTAATGATAAGAAAGAAAATCTTTACACAGGAAAACAATTATTCTCACTATTCTTGCCTGATGACTTTAATTACATTATGACATCAAAATGGTCAAAAGGAACATCTGGTAAAGATAAAGATGTTGTTATTAAAAACGGTCAATTGATTAGCGGTGTTATTGACAAATCCTCAATTGGTGCGGAAGAACCGGAGAGTGTTTTGCACAGAATTGCAAAAGATTATGGTAATGCTAAAGCAAAGATATTCCTTAACTCTGAATTAATTATGATAAAACAATTCATCACACACTATGGATTTAGTTATGGTTATGGTGACTTGGAGCTATCAGACAAAGATAGAGAAGTGATTCATACCAATATTCAAAAAACATATGACGAAGTTGATGATCTTGTTGCACAAGAGAAGAGTGGTAAACTTAGTGGAACAAGAGGTATGTCATCAAAAGAAACACTTGAAGCATATATTGTAAATAAATTAGGAAAAGCTAGAGATGTTGCGGCAACTACTGCAAACAGATCATTAGATGATAATAATGCAGGTAAAATCATGGCAACAACGGGTGCTAGAGGCTCATCATTAAATGTAGGTCAGATGGCAGGAGCATTAGGTCAACAATCAAGACGTGGAAATCGTCTTAACAAGGGTTACAACAACCGTGTTTTGGCTCACTTTGAAGAACATGATAACGATCCTAATGCACATGGATTTGTGAAATCAAATTATCGTGACGGTCTTTCTACTTTAGAATTTTTCTTCCATGCAATGGGAGGAAGAGAAGGTTTGGTAGACACTGCAGTTAGGACACAACAAAGTGGATACATGCAAAGAAGATTGATTAACGCACTTGAACACATCAGATTAGAATATGATGGAACTGTAAGAGATCCTCATGGACATATAATTCAATTTTTGTACGGGGAAGACGGAATAGATGTTGCAAAAAGTGATCATGGTGAAGCATTTAACATCAATAGATTGGTTGATGCTCAACATATCGTAGATTCAGGAAAAGTTGCAACAAATGATGACATAACATCTATTGCTAAAAAATACACAAAAACTTTCAATCCTAGACTTGGAAATATGGTTACTGAAGCATTAGAAAAATCTAAACTTAGTAAAGATGGTGTTGAGAAAGTAGCCAAAAAAGGTTTAGAATTATACAATAAAGCAAAAGCAGAACCAGGACAAGCAGTTGGTATTGTAACTGCTCAATCAATAGGAGAACCTGGCACACAAATGACACTTAGAACATTTCATTTTGCAGGAATTGCTGAACGTAATGTAACACTTGGACTTCCAAGATTAATTGAGCTTGTCGATGCACGTAAGAAACCTGTAACACCAACAATGGATATTTATCTAGACGGTGATGCAAAAACTGATCAAACAAAAGCAGTTGCCATTGCAAAAAATATACTACAAACAACAGTAAGGGATCTTATTGTAAATATTGATACTGATTATGCACAATCAATTGAAAAATCTGCAACACTTTCCCTAAACTTAAATCAAAGAAAACTAAATGATCGAAGTTGTACATTAGATAATGTATTAGCAGCATTAGAATCAAATAAAAAATTCAAAATTGAGACTCTAGGTGATACCGTGGTACTAACTTTGGTAGATGAGGAATCTGATGTACCAACTGTGATTGCAGTAAGGAATAAAGTTCTAAAAACTACGGTGAAAGGAGTTCCAGATGTTCAGCGTGTAACAATTGTTAAAAAAGATAATGAATGGGTTATTCAAACAACTGGTTCAAATCTTTCGAAGGTTCTTGAGGTTAAGGGTATTGATCTAAATAATGTTAGAACAAATAATGTTTCAGAAATTGCAGAAACTCTTGGAATTGAGGCTGCACGTAATGCTTTGATTAATGAATTAAGCTCTACACTTGAAGATCAAGGACTTGAGGTGGATCAACGATATCTAATGTTGGTATCTGATCTTATGTGTCACCGTGGTTACATGCAACAAATAGGTCGTCATGGAATTGCAGGTACAAAAGATAGTGTTCTTGCACGTGCAGCATTTGAAATAACTGTTCCAACAATAGCTGGTGCTGCTAGAACAGGAGAAACTGAAAAGCTTAAAGGAATTACTGAAAACGTCATAGTTGGAAGTCAAATTCCAATTGGTAGTGGAACAGTAGATCTGTATATGCAAGTTGCAAAGAAAAAAGGCCAGTCTAATTGACAAAGAAAAAACCTAACGAAATAAAAAAACCTGACAATCCAAAGAGTCTATCTGCATTTTTAAAAAAAAGAGCACCAATATACCTGGGTTTGATAGGATTATTCATGATTTTTGCATATCCTGCACTTACAGAAAAAAATCTAGAATCGTTATTACCAGATAACTTTGATGAAGAACAAAAAAAGGCAATAGATTTGATCAAATCATACAAAGGAATTAACGAAAAAGGAATGACTGTATTGGAGGTTATTGAACAAACAATTCTAGATAAGTATCCAGATGAAAAAATTTTTGACGATGAAGACACATCAGCTGATATTCTAGTGAATAAGTTAGATGAAAATGATTCAGGAGTTACACATACAGTAATATTCCTATTTCATGCACAAGACCAATCTATAGAATATGGTTGGAATGTGAACATAGATACATTAGATATTTTTCCATTAGATACAGATTCCAGAAAAATACAACAAACTGTTGACTATTTTGATTAAATTCTTACCTAGGTTTTAATTATCAAAAAAATTTGGATTAGTATGAAAACCAAACTAGGTGTAGAATTCGAAATTGATTTTGCTCATACACTACGTGGGCATCCTAAATGTGGAAAGCCGCATGGTCATACATCTAGAATAATTGTTGAGGTTGAAGGTGATGTAAAACAGGGTGATTCTTACCAAGATAATATGGTAATTGAGTTTGATCAAATGAAAAAGACATGTTGGGAAACTATATCAGAATTAGATCACAGAAATCTGAACGATCTTTTTGATTTTCCAACTTCAGAAAATATAGCAGCATGGATTTTTGAAAAACTAAAAGAAAAAGTTCCAGTTTCCTCAATAAAATTTTTTGAAGGAACTAACAAGTATTGTGAAATAACAAAAGATTAGCCGTAATACTATGGTCAAATTATAGGATCATTTTTTATACTAATGACTAAGCGTTTAGACATGAATGAAGTAGTCTCTAAACTTGGAGCCATAATGCTTATTGGGGTTTTATTGACATCAGTTGGCACTACACAGGTATTTGCGGATTGGGATAAGACAGTTTATCCTGCCATACAAGGAACAATACCAATTTTAGATAACGAAGATTATACTGACAAAAATAAAATTTCATTAGTTGAGGCTATGACTATCGCAGAGAAAATACTACCAAATAGTGATGCGTTATATGGAAAACTGACTACAGTTAATGGCTATTTGGTTTACAAGGTTTTCATGAGTAATGACGATCGTGAGTATAACAAAATTCTAGTTGATGCTGGAAGTGGTGACGAACTTTATGTTTCTGACGTAATAACAAAAAACTCCTACAAAAAGAAATACCATAATGATAAAACAAACAACAAAAAGATGAAGGATTACTTTAAGGGAATGACTTCTGAGCAAATTGCTGAAAAGAAGAAACAATTTAAAGAAATGGGTGACGCTTGGAAATCAATATCACTTCAAGATAGAGCATTCATGATTCTTCATTTCATGCAAATGAAAATGCAATGGGACATAATGTCAGATGATGAAAAAGCAGTAAAGAAAGCAGAAATGAAGGAACAATGGAAAGAATATTTACCAATGTCTCTGGAAGAAAAAAAGCAAAAACTTACTGATTATATCCAGTCCCTAAGAAACTAGTTTCTCTAGAAACCTTCTTTAATTCATCTGCCAGACATAGTATATTGAAGATATCTAATTCCCTGACTAAAGCACTAAATGCGCAAATTGCCATGGAGGCTAATGCTGTAAGTAGCTATCTTGCTGCAGCTTCTTGGTGCGAAATTACTGGATATGATGGTGCTGCAAGTTTCTTTTATGCTCAAGCAGAAGAAGAACATCAACACATGCTAAAATTTGTTCATTTCCTTAATGACCAAGGTGTGGGAGCAGTAATACCTGCAACAAAACAACCACCAAAAACATTCAAGTCAATAGAATCAATTTGTAAAACTGCATTAAAAAATGAGCAAGGAGTTACAAAAGCAATTAACAAAATGGTTGATATTGCACAAAAAGACAAAGATCACAACACATTCACTTTTCTACAATTCTTTGTCAATGAACAAATTGAAGAAGAACAACAATTTGAAACTATTTTACAGAAATTCAATCTATTGGGAAGAGACAAATTAGCTATCTATGAGATTGACAAAATCTTGGCTGCAATGGCAGTATCGCCAACTCCTGCAAATTAATTATTCTTCCAGTTTAGTTGTTTCTTATCATATTCTTCTCTAGAGTATGATGGTTTGGCTGGAACACCAATTACAACGGTATCAGGCGGAACATCTTTTGTTACTACAGCTCCCATTGCAATAACACTATTTTTCCCTACTGTAACACCTGCTTTAATTACAGCTCGACTTCCAATTATTACATTATCTTCTATTGTCACTCCAATTAATTTTTCACTTGGAGGAAATGGATCATTTGTTAATGATGCTGAGGGACCAATGAAAACATTTTTTCCTATTCGTGACATTGGTGGAATGTAAACCAATCCTTCAATCATTGTGTTTTCACCAATTTTAACATCATAGTCTACATGTGCCAACGATCCTATCTTGACGTTGTTGCCAATTTCAGTATTATCTCCAACATATGCAAAGTGCCAAATCTTGACATTGTTCCCAATTTTTGCTTTATCAGAGATAAAATTACTAATCAATCTTTTTCACACATGCCATGGATTACCATTTTTAACAATTTTCTCTGGTAGTGATTCAGTGTTATTTTTTAGAAATTCAATATCTTGTTTTTTATCACGAAGTTCATCAGGCAGCATAATAGGGATCTCTTCAATGATTGGAAAATATCTAGAGCATTTTGTACAATAAAGCACTCCTTCAATAACCAAACCATCTTTTTCATTAACATCAAATTCTTCTAGTGGATGATGTTTACAAATTGGACATGCTAGTATGTCAAGTAGTTTTTTGTTCATTTTATATTCAGATAAATTGGGATTCCTTTCTGACTAGATAAAAGAGCTGCTTCTGCAATCCTTGTAACATTTACAGCCTCTTCAGGTTTGACTATCAATTTCTTTTGTCCTTCTATAGCATCTAGAAAATTTCTAATTTCTAATGAAAGTGGTTCTTCCTTTGATTCTTTATGACTATCTGAACCTTTTTCTGTTTCAACCCGAATTTCTTGTGTAATAAAATCTGAAAAAATTCTTGCGTCAGTACATACTGCATTAAAATTTCTGACACGAGTTGGTGTAATCCAGTTTGATGAGATAGTTGCAATTCTATTATCCTTAAAGCCTAGCATTATTGTTGCAAAATTTTCATGTTCATGATTAATGGTTCCTGATTTTGCAAATACCAT
>Ga0208522_1002019_pt1 | contig 12474 bp, 9 predicted proteins | sample ETNtaG_25_FD_185763 | JGI IMG/M metagenome (GOLD analysis project Ga0208522, IMG submission 185763) | Marine microbial and viral communities from oxygen minimum zone, Eastern Pacific Ocean - ETNP201302SV86 (SPAdes) (version 2) | ecosystem: Environmental > Aquatic > Marine > Oceanic ... | reverse complement strand
GCCTCTTTGCTAAGAAAGAACTTTAAAGATTCAAATCTTTTATATGTGCCAAAAGTTCATTGGGATCTTTGTCGCCCAAATATACTCGTAACTGAGCGCATTTATGGCACCGCAATAAGCAACATTGAGGCCTTGAATAAAAACAAAACCGACCTAAAAAATCTCGCTGAAAATGGTGTAGTAATATTCTTCACACAGGTTTTTGAGCATAACTTTTTTCATGCAGACATGCACCCAGGCAACATTTTTGTAGGCAAGGATGGACAGTATGTTGGGGTTGATTTTGGCATTATGGGCACACTCAGTGACGCTGATCAGTATTATCTAGCACAGAATTTTTTAGCGTTTTTTAATCAAGACTATAAGCGCGTAGCTCAAGTCCATCTTGACTCAGGCTGGGTACCAGAAGGCACCAACGTCTTGGAATTTGAAAATGCTATTCGTAGTGTTTGTGAGCCTATTTTTCAAAAACCCTTGAGTGAAATTTCATTCGGCCAGGTTCTTCTGAGCCTATTCAAAGAGGCCAGGCGTTTTAATATTTCAATCCAGCCTCAGTTGCTGTTACTCGACAAAACACTTCTAAATATTGAAGGTTTGGGTCGCACTCTGTACCCAGATCTTGATCTTTGGGCAACGGCTAAACCATTCCTTGAGAAGCTCGTCAAAGATAAATATAGCCTTAAAGGGTCAGTGAAAAAAATCTCTGATCAACTACCAGAGCTTATTGCAGAAATACCGCAACTTCCAATGCTAGCGATTAATGCCTTGAAACAATTTGAGAGCGGCGCTCTTCAGCAAGACATTACAAAAAAACAAACAGATGCCATCATCAAGCAGTTGCGAGAAAATGCAGCAAAACAAAGCGCCATTATAATAGCGTCTGCATTGCTAATTCTTGCAGGCGTGTTGGCTGCTCAATCACTTTGGCCTTTCGTAGCAATGAGTACAGCTCTTAGTATTCTGTTTTGGCTCAAGGCTCGCTAAAAGAAGTTTAGCTACAAGCAAAAAAAATCGGGTAAAATTACCTTCCAGCTTATCTGGTCGCAAGATAGGCGGTATTTGTTACATCACTTAACGTGGTGTTTTTTTATTTATTGGAGAACTCAAAATGAGTATAACTGTAAACGCTGTAGTGCGTGAAGATCAGGGGAAAGGTGCGAGCCGCCGCCTGAGAAAAGAAGAAAAAGTGCCCAGTATTGTCTATGGCGGAAGTAAAGCGCCATTGATGATCTCACTAAATATTCATGAAATTACCCACCTATTGGAAAATGAAGATACATTCACTTCGGTGCTTGACTTGGTGGTAGACAAGTCAAAAGAATCTGTTGTCATTAAAGACATCCAACGTCATCCTGCAAAAAAATCTATCTTTCATGTTGATTTTTTGCGTATTGATGAAAAGCATGCACTTATTACTACAACACCGCTTCACTTCATCGGCACAGAAGACAATGAAGCAATAAGAGTTGGAAACATGTTGAATCAATTCGTTGTTTCCATTGAAATATCCTGTCTACCAAAAGATTTACCACACGGAATTGACGTTGATGTTAGTGGTCTTGAGCTTGGTGATCACCTAACACTGACTGACCTTGTGTTGCCAGAAGGGGTTATTATCACATCACTCCAACACGAGGATGTCGAGGCACATGATCAAACCATTTGTTCAGTAACCGAACCTAAGCTTATAATCGAAGAAGAGGAGATTGAAGATGATATTGACTCTGAATTAGATGAAGAAAGTGATGCTGAAGGAGCTGAAGATTCGGAAGGCGCTGAAGATTCGGAAGGCTCGGAAGGCCCTAAAGACTCACATGACGGTGACAAAAAAGAATAAACCGTGACTAGTCTTATTGCCTCAATAAGAAACACATCGAAGCATTGTGATGATTAAACTAATAGCTGGCCTGGGAAATCCAGGAAAAGACTATCAAGCACATCGTCACAATGCTGGCTTTTGGTTTGTTGAGTCATTAGCAAACAATCTAGATTCAAAATTCAGCAGTCAATCAAGGTTTTTTGGTGAAACCGCTGTCTGTCTTATTGGCAATAAAAAACTACGCCTATTAAAACCAAAAACATTTATGAACAACTCAGGCCAGTCTGTAAAAGCCCTATCAAGTTATTATAATATTAAGGCAGAAGAAATCCTAGTCATTCACGATGATCTAGATCTCCCACCGGGCTCTGTCAAAATAAAAATGGGTGGAGGCCATGGTGGACATAACGGCCTCAAAGATACAATTAAGGCTCTTGACACAAATGACTTTTACCGCTTAAGGCTTGGTATTGGACATCCGGGTTCAAAAAATGAGGTCGTGGACTTTGTACTACACCCGCCAGGGAAAACTGACTTAACGTTAATAGAGCAGGCCATAAAAGAAGCTATGGACGTCATAGAGATCCTTGCAAGCGGGGATTTTGAGCAAGCCATGAAGCAGCTACATACAGACTAACGGAGCAATGAATGGGATTTAAATGTGGCATTGTAGGTCTACCCAATGTTGGCAAATCAACACTATTTAATGCGCTCACCAAAGCCGGCATAGATTCAGCGAATTACCCTTTTTGTACCATCGAACCAAATATTGGAATCGTGCCAGTAAACGATTCTCGCCTAGACAGCCTGGCCAGCATTGTATCGCCCCAGAAAATATTGCCAACAACTATGGAATTTGTTGATATTGCAGGGCTCGTTGAGGGTGCCTCAAAGGGTGAAGGGCTTGGCAATCAATTTCTATCTAATATTCGTGAAACTGATGCAATCCTCCATGTCGTACGCTGTTTTGAAAACGACGATATTGTTCATGTTGCAGGAAAAGTTAGCCCTCTCGATGACATTGATACGATTAATACAGAACTAGCGCTGGCAGACCTACTAACGGCTGAAAAGGTTTATCAAAAAGCGATAAAAAACGCAAAGTCTGGGCAAAAAGAGGGCTTGCCTTTGAAAAACTTACTTGAAAAGATTCTTCCAGCACTAGCAGAAGGGCAACCGGTTAGATCACTAGAGTTTGGTGAAGATGAGTTCGTGTTACTCAAGAACATACAACTGCTTACCTCGAAACCGGTTCTTTATGTAGCCAACGTCAATGAAAACGGCTTTTCTGAGAACCCTTATCTTACCCAATTAGAGGATTTTGCAAGCAAAGAAAGCAACCAGGTCGTTGCTGTTTGTGCAGAGATTGAGGCTGAAATTGCCGAGATGGACGAAGAAGACAAGCAAGTCTTTCTAGCAGAAATGGGTCAGGTTGAATCCGGACTAGATCGCTTAATTATAGCTGGCTACTCATTGTTAGGCCTACAAACGTACTTTACTGCCGGGGAGAAAGAAGTTAGAGCTTGGACAATCAACATTGGCGATACAGCGCCAGCTGCAGCAGGTAAAATTCATAGTGACTTTGAAAAAGGCTTCATCCGCGCAGAAACGGTCGCCTTTAATGACTTTCTTGAGTATGGAGGAGAGAAAGGGTCAAAGGACGCGGGGAAATTGCGCTCTGAAGGTAAAGAATACGTTGTTAAAGACGGTGATGTAATACACTTTTTATTTAATGTCTGATTGCTAAACTACCCAATGAAACAAACAAAACTACTTATAATTCTAGACGGCTGGGGACATTCAGACTCTACTCATAATAATGCCATAGCCATGGCCAACACGCCTAATTGGGATCATTTTTTAAACAGCTATCCTCACACCCTAATAGGCACTTCAGGAAGCAGCGTTGGGCTTCCACTGGGCCAAATGGGAAACTCGGAAGTTGGACACCTGACAATAGGCTCTGGTCGTATCATCGAGCAAGACTTTACTCGCATTCAAAAGGATATTGATGGTGGTGAATTCTCTAAAAACGCCTCGTTATGTGATGCATTAAATGAAACAATCAAAAACAATAAAGCTGTTCATATTATTGGTCTTTTGTCAGATGGGGGCGTTCACTCGCATCACAATCACATACACGCAATGCTAGAAATGGCGCACCAAAAAGGCTCTGAGAAAGTTTTTCTGCATGTTTTTACCGATGGAAGAGACACGCCTCCAAACAGCGCAGAAGACTTTATAGCACCGCTGGAAGAAAAACTAAATGCACTAAAAACAGGCAGAATAGCGTCTGTCGTTGGACGCTTCTACGCAATGGATAGAGACAATCGATGGGATCGTGTTTCAAAAGCCTACCACTTGCTTTCGAGTGGCAAAAGCGAGCGCCAAGCTGACTCAGCTTTAAATGCAGTCAAAATGGCTTATGATAATGGAGAAAGTGACGAATTTATTGCACCTACAAGTGTTGGCGAGTCAGTTACAATCAACGAAGGTGATGCTGTTATTTTTATGAATTTTCGAGCTGATCGCGCAAGAGAGTTGACACAGGCACTTACTGCAGCTGACTTTGCAGGGTTTCCACGTGAATCATTCAACAACACCAATTTTGTCTGTCTCACTGAATTTAAAGAGGATTTTGGTCTTCCATGCGCTTACCCGCCCATTTCAATTAACAACACCTTGGGCTCCTACTTGTCGAGTCTAGAATTGACCCAACTCAGGATTGCTGAAACAGAGAAATATGCCCATGTGACCTTCTTTTTTAATGGCGGCGCTGAAGCTGAATTGCCTGGCGAAGACAGAAAACTTGTCCCGTCGCCCAGTGTTGATACCTATGACCTAAAGCCTGAAATGAGTGCATTCGAACTAACCGACGCTCTGGTCTCAGCGATAAAATCAAAAAAGTACGACTTTATTGTTTGCAATTTTGCCAATACTGACATGGTAGGACATAGCGGAAACCTTAAGGCAACTATCAAGGCGGTTGAAGCGGTGGACACTTGTCTTGGGGACATTCATAAAGCATGCGAAGATATTGGCGCTGAAATACTTATTACTGCAGACCATGGCAACGCTGAACAAATGGCAAACCCAAAAACCAACAAATCCCATACCGCTCATACAACCAACCCTGTTCCTCTAGTTTATTTGGGTCACAGAAAAGCCTCTATAGCAGGGCCGCTTGTCGGCACACTTGCTGACCTGGCACCCACTATATTGACACTAATGGACATTGAACAACCTGAAGAAATGACGGGTCGATGCCTATTAACGATTAAACAATAAAGGAGATTATTATGAAACAACCTAACTTTATCGCCCCTTCAATTCTCTCTGCAGACTTTGCCAAACTTGGAGAAGAGGTCGACAATGTTCTTGCTTCTGGCGCTGACATTGTTCATTTTGATGTCATGGATAACCACTACGTACCAAACCTAACGATTGGTCCTCTAGTCTGTGATGCACTTAGAAGCCATGGCGTAACAGCTCCAATCGATGTACACTTAATGGTTAAACCGGTTGATAGAATCATTCCCGACTTTGCCAAGGCTGGCGCTTCCTATATTACGTTCCACCCAGAGGCTTCTGAACATATCGACCGCACTGTAGCTTTAATCAAAGAGCAAGGCTGCAAGGCTGGACTTGTCTTTAATCCGGCCACCCCACTGCATTACCTTGAGCACGTAATTGATCGGCTTGACATGGTGTTGTTGATGTCTGTTAACCCGGGATTTGGCGGGCAATCATTTATACCTTCTTCCTTGGAAAAGCTTAGAGTGGTTCGTAAAATGATTGACGACAGAAGCCTTAGCACAAGATTAGAGATTGACGGTGGAGTTAAAACTGACAATATTAGAGACATTGCTTCAGCGGGCGCCGATACTTTTGTTGCTGGTTCCGCGATCTTTAATACTGACAATTATAAATCAACCATTGAAACTATGAGATCTGAGCTGGCCTTGGCCCAATAAGCGTTTTAAAAGAAATTATAAAACACAATAACAGCCAATTATGGGACAATATCGCCATTGATTTAAACTAGGGGAATTATGGGCAAATCGTCTTTTTTTGGTCCTGAAACAGTTGCATTACATAGCGGACACCAGCCAGATTCAGATTATGGTAGTCGCGCTGTTCCCATTTATCAAACAACCTCATATGTATTTGAAAGCGTTGACGAGGCTGCTGCAATTTTCAACATTGAAAAAGGTGGCCATATCTATAGTCGAATAACCAATCCAACTGTTGCTGTTTTAGAGCAAAGGATTGCAGCACTCGAGGGAGGCTCCGGCGCCATCTGCACGGCTTCTGGGATGAGCGCGCTTTTTGTTACTTTCATGACCTTGTGTTCTGCAGGGGATCATATTGTAAGCGCCTCTCAAATCTATGGTTCCACGGGAACTCTCCTCAAGCACACACTAAAACGGTTTAATATAGATTGCACCTTTATATCCATCAATGATGAAAAGGCTTTAAAGGAAGCAATTCAAGACAACACCAAACTAGTTTTTTGCGAATCAATTGGAAACCCGGGGCTTGAGGTTTCAGACCTGCCTAAAATATCTAAGATTGCTCATCATCATGGCATTCCCCTTGTGTTGGATGCAACTTTTGCAACGCCAGCGCTTTGTCGGCCGTTTGATCACGGGGTTGACGTTATTGTGCACTCTGTAACTAAATGGATTGGTGGGCACGGTATCGCGGTAGGCGGCGCAATTGTCGACGGAGGGGCCTTCGACTGGGGGGCTAGCAAACGACACCCGTCACTGACAGAGCCTTACGAGCCTTTTCATGGAATAAATTTTTGGGAAGAGTTTGGCCCTTCAGCTCTTGCCATGCGAATTCGAGCAGAGTCAATGCGTGACTTTGGTCCTGCAATGAGTCCTCATAGCGCTTTTTTGTTACTTCAAGGCGTTGAAACCCTTGGTTTACGCATGAAGCAACATGTGAAAAATGCAATTAAGCTCTCTAAGTGGCTATTAGATCAATCCTCTGTTTCATGGGTTAACCATCCCGACTTGCCAGAGAATCCGACCCACCTAATTGCAAAAAAACTTTTTCCAGAAGGAGCTGGCTCAATACTGTGCTTCGGCGTAAAAGGTGGCAGAGAAGGTGGAGCGGCATTTATTAATGCACTCAAGTTGTCATCAAATTTGGCGAATGTTGGAGACTCTAGAACATTGGTCCTTCATCCTGCTAGCACAACCCATTCGCGCCTAGACGATGAAGCCATGAAAGCGTCTGGAAGCAGCCCGGACTTAATTCGCGTATCAGTGGGCATCGAATCGATTGCTGATATTATTAACGACTTTAAGACTGGCCTTAAAGCAGCAGAAAAGATAGCAACAAAATGAATCTTGTTATTAGCAGCCATGAGACCTATGTCGCAACCGGAGGCTGTGTGTTTGATCCAAAAAAGCCGACGGTGGTTTTCGTACATGGTAGCGGTCTAGATCATCGTTGTTGGGCTCTGCAATCTAGATGGTTTGCATATCACGGTTTTTCAGTTTTTGCTCCGGACTTTCCAGGTCATAGCCTTTCAGCAGGCGAGCCTATTAAGTCTATTGAAGCCATGGGTAAATGGCTTGTTAAGGCCCTTAAGCTAGCAGGCTGTGATTCTATACATTTGGTTGGCCACTCTGCAGGCTTCCTCATAGCGCTTGAAGCGGCTAACGCGCTTGGTGACAAATTAAAAACATTGACGGCCGTGGCAAGTGCTGCAGCCATACCTGTCAATGAGCTTCTAATCGAAACAGCAAAAAATTCTAGCCAAGATGCTGCAGACATGATGCTGAAATGGGGATTTGGGAACAAATCACAAAAAGGCACTAGCGCAGTACCTGGCATGCAGCCGATTGCTATTGGACGCCAGATAATGTCCAACAATCCCCTGGCTGTAGATTTAATCGCTTGCAGCAAGTATACCGACGGGCTCAGCCGCGCTACAGAGATTGTTGTGCCCTCCAACGTTGTGCTTGCGACAGAAGATAAAATGACTCCACATAAGCTGGGCATTGAGTTAGCTGAAGCGCTTAACGCTGAAGTAACCAGCATCAGAAACACTGGCCATATGTTGCCTATGGAGTCTCCGAAGGCTTCGCTTGACGCTATAAGGCCCCTTATTACAAAAATCCAATCATGATAAAACAGATAAAAAAGGTGGGCGTTATTGGCGCCGGCACCATGGGTGCTGGAATTGCGGGTCAAGTTGCGAATGCAGGAACAGAGGTCTGGCTTCTCGATCTTCCTAGCGATGGTGAAAACGTAAATAGCTTATCAGCTAAAGGGCTTGAAAGACTTAAAGATCCAGATATGCCGGGTCTGATGAGCGTAGAGGCCGAAAAACTTATACGGCTTGGAAATACTCGTGATGATTTTCATCAACTAGAAGATTGTGACTGGGTTGCAGAAGCGGTAGTTGAAAGGCTTGATATTAAGCAAGCATTGTATCATCAGCTAAATGATGTTTGCAAGGTCACAACAATCATCACCTCTAACACCTCGACAATTCCAATTAGTCTTTTAACAAAAGGAATGCCTAAAAAGTTTTGTGAACGCTTTGCAATAACTCATTTTTTCAACCCTGTTCGATTTATGAGGCTTCTTGAATTGGTAAGGGGCGAATTTACTAGAGAAGATGTTATTAATACACTTGATATGTTTAGTGAAACAATGCTAGGAAAAGGCGTCGTCCCATGCTCTGATACTCCAGGCTTTCTTGCCAATAGAGTGGGTGTTTTTGCTATCCAATGCGCACTTTATAAGGCCTTTAAATATAAACTGTCGCCAACAGAAGCGGATGCTTTTTTTGGCAGGCCGCTAGGCCTCCCAAAAACTGGTGTTTTTGGTCTCTATGATTTAATCGGCATTGATCTTATGGCTGACGTAGTCAAAAGCCTTGTAAGCATCCTTCCAGAAAATGATGCTTTTCATAAATACTCGTCACCAATTGGGTTTATGACTGCCATGATTGCGAATGGTCAAACTGGAAATAAAAATGAAAAAGGCTTTTATAAACAGGTTGGCGATGAAAGACAGGTAATCGATTTATCCAATGGAAATTACGGCACTCATAAGCGCCTAAAAACACCCCTTCTCGAAGAGGCAGAAAAAACTGGTATTTCTGTAATTCTTAATGACAAAAGCCCGTATGGTCTTTATATTTGGGATGTGGTTTCAGAAACACTTTGCTATGCTGCATCTCTCGTGCCAGAAGTAACTGGGGATTTAACGAAAATAGACGACGCGATGAAGCTTGGCTATAACTGGATCAAGGGGCCTTTTGAGCTTTTGGATGAAATTGGAATTGAGCGCTTTGTCAAAAGACTTATAAGTGACGGCAGGGATGTGCCAGAGTTTCTCCTAAAAGGCCTTAATAATAAATTTTATAATAATTCAAAATCAGGATTAAGCTCGCTGTCTCCTGATGGCAGTCTAAAGCCAATTATTAGATCGGATGGCGTCCTTAGATTTTCTGAAGTGCGTCAAACACTTAAAGCAAAAAACTCTAACGAATCTGCCAGCTGGTTTGAGTATGAAGATGCCGCAATTGTTGAGTTTCACTCGAAAGCCAACGCACTGGACAGCGGGTCTTTGGACATGATTTCTGATGCAATATCTGAATCAGAAAAACTGGGCTTGCGAGGCGTTGTAATCCACAACGACTCCCAGCATTTCTCGTGCGGCGTAAGTCTTTGGAGCGTTAGAAATTGCTTTGAAAAAAATGACTTCGACTCACTTGATGCATTTCTTATTTACTTTCAAAATACAATGCTAAAAATGAGAAACTCAAAACTACCCGTAATTGCTGCACCAGTAGGCATGTCAATTGGTGGCGGCTTTGAGGTTGTCTTACATGCTGATCATGTTGTGTCTCATGCCAACTCGGTGATGGGCCTTGTTGAGTCTTTTGTAGGAGTTGTTCCAGCGGGAGGCGGTTGCAAGGAAACACTTTATAGATGGGCTGAAAACCTAGGGGACAATCATAACGCTGCTTGGAAGTCATTTATGAATATTGGACTTGGAAGGCGAGCCAACTCCCCTCAAGAGGCTGATGCGCTTTCTATGAGAAGAACCAATGATGTTTTTCATATGAATCGAGATCGCATACTTAATAATGCGCTTTCATCAATTAATAAAACTTCAAAGGCAAAAGCTAGAAAACCTCTGGCACTCTCAGGAGCCGAACACTTTCAAGAAATGCTCGAATGGCTTTCAACAAATCATCAAAAAGGCATGCTTACTCCACATGATGTCACAGTAGGAACTGAAATTGGACGAATTATGACCGGCGGAAATTGTCCTTCTGGAACTATTTTTACCGAACAAGATATTTTAGATGCTGAACGCTCTTCATTTATCAGTCTTGCTCAAACCCAAGAAACACAAGCAAGGATTGTATCCATGTTAGATAATGGAATTACGCTTAGAAATTAACGGTTAGCGCTATGAACAAAAACCCTGCAAATTTTGTACCCCTTACGCCCATTTCATTCTTACACAGGACTGCAGATGTATACGGACAAAATGCTTCTGTAGTCTATGAAAACAGAATATACACTTGGAGCGAATCAAGAGAGCGGTGTGTTCGTATCGCTTCAAGTTTAAATAGCTATGGTGTCATGCCAGGAGATACAGTGTCGATCCTTGCATTTAATACTCCAGAAATGTTTGAATCTCACTTTTCAATTCCAATGGCGGGCGCCGTTCTAAATTCGATAAATGTACGACTTGATGCCGGAACAATTGCTCATATCCTTAACGATAGTAATGCAAAAATGCTACTTGTTGATCGGGAGCTTTTTGAGGTGGCATCTGATGCACTCTCTATTTCCTCATCAAATCCAAAAGTAGTTTTAATTAATGATGCATTTGCCGAATCAAAACCAAATGTAGCTGGAAATACCATTGAATACGAATCTCTCGTTGAGAATGGTGACCCGTCATTTAAATGGAAAAAGCCAGATGACGAGTGGCAACCCCTGTCTCTTAACTATACTTCAGGGACAACTGGACAGCCCAAGGGCGTTGTATATCATCACCGCGGCTCTTATTTAATGAGCATGGGCACTGTTATTGGCTGGGAACTGCCAAATCATCCAGTATATCTTTACTCGGTTCCAATGTTTCACTGTAATGGCTGGGGACATGCCTGGACTATGGCTGCAGTTGCAGGAACGGTTATATGTCTTAGAGCATTTTCGCCCGAAAAAGTGTTTGACTTACTAGACAAACATGATGTAACTCATTTTGGCGGAGCGCCAATAATGCTGAACATGCTGGCCAATGCGCCAAAAAAAGTACAAAAAACTTTCGATCGTGAAATTAAAGTTATGACCGCTGGCGCTCCACCGCCAGCAAAAGTTCTAGAAAGCATGATGTCCCTAGGATTCAATGTTATGCATGTTTATGGACTTACTGAAACATACGGTCATATTCTTCAGGCGGCTCCGCAAACCTCGTGGCTTAGTGAAACTCCGGCAGGTCTTGCCAAACTAAGTTCTCGTCAGGGCGTCCGCTTTCCGATGACTGAAGATGTAAGCGTACTTGACCAAGAGACTGGTGAACATGTGCCGCCAGACGGCGAGACTATTGGGGAGATAGTAATTCGTTGTAACACATGCATGATGGGCTATTTAAACAACCCACAAGCCACAAAAGAAGTGTTTGCCGACGACTGGTTTCATAGTGGTGACTTAGCCGTAATCCATAATGATGGCTACATTCAAATCAAAGACAGGTCGAAAGACATCATAATCTCTGGAGGAGAAAATATCTCCTCTGTAGAGGTTGAAAACGTACTTTACCAGCACCCTTCAGTTGGAGAGGCAGCGGTAGTAGCAATGCCGGATGAGACTTGGGGAGAGGTGCCTTGTGCATTTGTAGAACTAAAATCAGATCAACTGGTCTCAGAAAACGAGCTTATTGATTTTTGTAAGCAAAACATGGCTAAATTTAAAAGGCCAAAAAAAGTTGTCTTTGGGCCACTGCCAAAAACCGCAACTGGGAAAATTCAAAAGCATGAGCTTAGAGCTTCAGTTAAGAGCCCTGGAGGAGTCTAATGTCAAACTATACTGCCCCAGTTGAAGAAATGGGATTTGTTTTAAGAGAGGTTGTGGAACTGGAAAAACTTTGCAGCGAAACTGGTCTCGACACTTCTACAATTGACATTATTGATACCGTTCTTGATGCTGCAGGAAAGCTAGCAAAAGAAGAAATAGAGCCTATCAACAAACCTGGAGACCTAGAAGGCTTAAAAATAAATAGCGCTGGCGAAGTAACTACAGCAACTGGCTTTAAAGAGGCTTACCGTCACTACGTTGAGGGTGGATGGGGCTCGCTGCAATTTGACACCAAATATGGCGGTCAGGGTGTGCCGTTTGTCGTTGCCGCAAGTGTTCAAGAAATGTGGCACTCTGCCAATATGTCTTGGGGACTTTGCCCGCTTCTTACCCAAGGCGCAGTCGAGGCTATAACACATAATGCAAGCGATGAGCTCAAGCAGCGATACCTTCCAAAGCTGATATCTGGGGAATGGAGCGGAACAATGAATCTTACCGAGGGTGATGCCGGCACTGATGTAGGGGCTCTTAAGACTCGTGCAACTCCAGAGCAAGGTCATTATTTAATACGCGGTCAAAAAATATACATCA
>Ga0208522_1002018_pt1 | contig 12477 bp, 12 predicted proteins | sample ETNtaG_25_FD_185763 | JGI IMG/M metagenome (GOLD analysis project Ga0208522, IMG submission 185763) | Marine microbial and viral communities from oxygen minimum zone, Eastern Pacific Ocean - ETNP201302SV86 (SPAdes) (version 2) | ecosystem: Environmental > Aquatic > Marine > Oceanic ... | reverse complement strand
AAAACAAGAACCACCCCCTACCCCCCAATATAGTTCAAAGAAAGCAACTACAACGAGAAAACTCAATAGCGATTTTCTAGCTTCTTTAGGATCTTCAAAATCAACATCTTGCAATTCATCCTCGGGTTTTGATGACGATTGGATAGTTGGGATGGGTTCAACGGACCTCACGGCACTGGGATCCTTTTCTGATGAAAGAATTTCTACATTCGTAGAATATGGCTTTTGTTCCACGACTTAATTATTCTACATCATAAAATAAATCTATTGCATATTTCACGATTGAAATTTTATGGGTTAATCGATAACACCCTCGCGATCACAATTGCTGTATCAATGGGCTCGCAGTGGGCTGCCCGCCTCGCTACCCTCTCGATTAGGAGAAATTGACAGTTGCTTCAAGAGTGACTTGCAATCTAGCATGGCTGTCAGCTATCCCGGCACTGGCTGTGACTACTCGACTTGCACCTTCCCCGGTCACGGTAATGTCTGAAAGGATGATTTCTACGCCTCGAGCCTCGCCATGACGCATCAGGTCCTCCGCAATCGATTGCGCGGCTGCAGTAGCGGCCTCGGTTTCGTTTGAGCCGGCGTCATAGAGGGCTGCAGATCTGTTCTCCAACAACGGTTGCCACACGACCAGTGTCTCTGCACTGGCATCCAGTACCGCGTCCTCGTGGGCATCGTACGGCTCACCTAAACTCGCGGTCTTCACCGTGTTTAGAGACATGGTGAGTAGAGCGAACATCAGAATCAAACCTGTCATCAAAAGCATCTGGCCAGTATCATCTCTGGAAAGTTCACGACGCATCATGCTGCACCCCCGGTGTGCCAAACTTGGAGGCTTACTGTCCAAACGTGTCCACCTTCATGGACCAGGTGATGAATGGTCAGTGAACGCCCTTCGGGTTGAGAAGTGGTGCCATGCGGCTCCAATGGTCCAGCATCCACAGCTAACCAACAATTGCCACGAATTGAGGCTGAAAACGTATCTAACATCGATTGACAAGTGGTATCCTCATCGACAGTTGCCAACATTTCTACTAGACGAGAAGAGTGGTTAGAATCGTCCAATGCGGAGGCGCCTGCTAAACTATCGTAGGCATCTTCCGCAGCCAAATCAAGAATGCCGTCACTGGCAGGAGAAGTCGGGTCTGGGACCTTCAATTGGAGAATGAAAGTGGCTGTCATGAAAAACAGCCAGAACAAAGTAATCATCTCAAGGATGTGAACTTGTGCTGATTCGTCAGCGCTTTCGCGTCGCGAAACCATACATCATCCCCCAGTGATTGGTAAAAAGCCGATATCTGGGCTCATGCCCGCTGCTTCGGGTACGCCTATGAGACTCGGTTGGAATGCAGCCAGATTAAACAGAATCAAACAAATAATCATCATGTTTCCTGCGTGCTTCATGCCTGTTGAAAGACGACCTGTGGCCATGATTCCAGCCATTGCGCCGTTGCCCATGGCTTGCGCAGTCACCCCGTAAAAGAAGACCACCAAGAAGAAGAGAGGGTCAACAGCGTTGATTTGCATGTTTCCAATGGTTTCACTCTCTCCACCACTATTGCTGCTAGCAATCGCGGGAATAAACACGTTTGATAGAACGATAATCACGCCAATAAACACAATGAAAGATACCCAGATAACAGCAATGTAAGAGCCAATTGCGCGAGATCGTTCTCCCTTCAGGAATTGGATTTCGCGACTGTCATTGGCGGCGGTCACAAGAATATCGGAAATCTTTCCACCAGCCTTGTTGGCCTCAGACACCAGACTCACGGCTCTTTTCACCAACGGTGTGCCGACACGATCTGCGAACATCTTGAGAACGTCTTCAAAAGCTATACCCCACGATAATTGATCTGACATTTTCTTAATTTCGGGATTTAATGCTCCAAACTCGGAATTGGCTAACGTCCTCACCGAGAGCGTCATCGAAAGGCCACCTTTCCAGTATTCAGCCAAGTCTCGCAAGAAGTCAGGGAACTTGTCCTCGACCGCTTCAATCTTCTTCTGTTGGCGGTCAGAATAGATGGCAGCAGGATAGACCATGAGGAGGAAGCCCAATCCAAAGAAATTGACAAACATGGTTGGTCGTAGATTGAGAGGTCCTAGTTCGAGTTTGGGGCCCAACCATAGTGATTTGTTGTTCATGTTTTCAGGAATGCCGTCCCATGTATCGATGGATACTGTGAAATCAACCGAGTTCAACAATACCTCATTCCCACCACCTGCCGGCATAGGGAACGACAACCAGAACTGGTACTCTCCACCCGGTTCAACGTGAGGTACAGAACCAGAACAAGGGCTTGGGGAATTGGCGATACAGTTTATCGAAAGGATGTGTTCTCTAGTGTTTGAACCATCTTCATAATGATAGATGATGACCTCAAAGAGGTACGCCTCATAGGCATCCGCAGAGGCAGTAATCGTCATCGGTTGTAGAGGATGTTGTTGGAGTTGCCCGTTGTCTATGAGTTGAGAATCGGCCATCCCGGGGACATGAAATGATTTTGCCAAACCTGGCGGCCGTACGCGGGGCCAAGTCTCAGTCCAAACCGATTCAATCGGGCTCTCCTCAGTCAACCAACAGGTCTGATTTTGGTAATATGTAGGGCCGGCCGGATCCATTGGATCAAAGGAGTCTGGACAGGCCAAATTGATGAACATCGGGTTACCATTGACTGGTTTGAAGACGAGGTCAGCATTTGTAACCCAGAAGCCCAAGCAAGCAATGCCCATGAGCATGCCAACCAGTAGGATGGCGATGAAAGTCGATTGTGTATTGTCGTCCTTTGGAAGTTCCAAATTGACGCGAATCTTCTCTTTCTTACGTGCCATCATTCCACCTCCTGCTCACATCTTCATCTCTTCGCTCATCAACCAAACTAATCCGGAATATGCAATGTGAATCATTGGCAAAACGCCGAGTACAATGCCGTAAACCATACCCTCGCTAATCTGGCTGCCCGCCCCAGACACCCAGAACATGATGACGAGCATAACGATGAGGAAGAGCGGCATTGCAACAGCGACCACAACGTAGGATTCCGCCATCAGACCCAGAGTTTCAAGGAATACAGTCAATCGAATGCGGTTCTCACGTCCATAGTGCTCTGCGCGGTTTAGGAAGTACAGTTTGAGGTTTCCACCACTCGATAGTGTGCCGACCATTCCTTGGAAGAACTCTGTAGCCCAAGGGGAGGCAGCGCGGTCAACTGCGTGCTTGATGGCCGTAATCAAGTCCATTCCCAGCAATGAAATATCTCGATAAATCATGGCTGAGTCGTAGGAAATCTCGCCGTAGATATCCTCGTTGGCAGCAAGCGACTTGAAGATCTTCATCGGAGTTGCATTGGCTGCAGCCATCGCTGCAGTGTATGATGCGGCATAAGGTAGGAATTTCTCAAGTCGGTCTCCTCGTGCCGTTTTCTCTCGTTCTGCGGTACCTGCAAAATGTTTGAATGCGCCATACGGAATCAATAACCCAACAATGATGACAATCATCATCTGAGCACCTACCCCCATGATTTTAGTTTCATAAAATGGACATCCGCCATATTCAACGCCACTGGCTGAATCGGACCAACCGAGGGAATAATCAACAGCATCCTTGTTCTCAAACGCCCAGATGATGCAAGGATCAACGCTCTCAGCAGTTTGCTGATTCTCATAAAATGCAATGGCTCCTGCACCGGGCAGGAAAACAAGAGCTAGAAGTCCGGCACAACCCAAAGTTGCGAAAATCGTAGACATTAGAGTCGTGGCCTTGTAGACTTCTGGCATTACTCGAATATCGGCCTGAGAGAGAGTCTTCATCAGGTCCTTATCTGCACGCGCCTTCTTTCGAAACAATCCGCCGAAGATTGAGTTGGAAAGCTTCTGCCATTCCGTGAGGACCATTCCCTCAAACAGAGGTCCCGTGTCCTTCTTCTTCGCCATATTATGTGCCCCTCAACTACCATCCATTCTCTGAAAGTTCAGCGTAGTCCATCCACCCGTGCAAGGACATCATTGGGACGAACATAGTATTCAGTGATGATTTGAGCCACTTGATCCGACTTGCGAATATCATTGAGAACCATCCAATCGAGGATGCGTTTTCGGGTTCGAAGTTCTTGTCTCATTTTATCTTGGCTGTAATTGATCTTCACCATGATCTTTTCAAGAACGTAGGACTTTCCTGAGAAATCGAAGTCATCACGAGCAGGGTCCCACTTGAAAACCTCATTCGTAATCACTTCTTGACTGTGTGGATCGACGCCAACAATCTCAACCACCTGCTTGGTTCTTCGAACACGTCGGCCGTTGATACGTGTTTGAATCTGAATGCAAACCGCTTCTAGAGCAGGAAGCAAAACACGAGGGATATCAATCGGTTTGTTCTCCAAACGGTGGACTAGGCTGGGTACGGAGTCTGCGTGAACAGTAGAGTACGAACAGTGACCTGTGGCCATCGCTTGGAACAGAACATATGCTTCAGCACCACGAATCTCACCGACAATGATGTACTCAGGTCGTTCACGAAGTGCTGCCTTTAGCAACTCGAACTCACCAATCTCACCTTCGCTAGATTCACCACCGAATCCTTGTCGTGTCAGACCAGGAATCCAGTTGGGCTGAGGGATGTTCACCTCACGAGTTGATTCGATACTGACAATCTTCATCTGCCAAGGAATGAACAGACACATTGCGTTCAGTGTCGTTGTCTTACCTGACGCCGTACCACCGACGAACAGCATCGAAATTTCATTCTGGAATGCAATCCAAAGATAGGCTACCATCAGACTGGTCATCGTCCGGAATGCGACGATGTCACAGGGACTGAATGGGTCTTCGCGGAATCGTCGAATACAGAATGTGGAACCTCGTGTAGACACCTCACGTCCCAATTTCATGACAATTCGAGAACCATCCATCAGTGTCGCGTCCAGTAGAGGTTCTGCAACAGAAATGTGCTTACCACAACGTTGTGCGAGTTTAATCACGTACGATTCCAATTCCTGATCATTTGGCCAAGCAATTGTGGTCTCGGTGGATTCGAACTTTCGGTGATATGCGAAAATTGGGATATTGGTGCCATCAAGACTCACGTCTTCCACGTTTGCGTCGTTCATCAGAACGTCCATGCGGCCATAACCGATGAGATCGCGCTTGAGGTAGTAGAAAATTTTCGAACGTGATTTCTTGTTCACCTTCAGTCGATAGGATTTGACAATCTGATCCATGGCGGCGCGAAGATACAATTCGGGATTGGCGTCAATCTCTTCGATGTCAGCAGTCAATGCTTGGATGAAAATGCTCTCAATTTCAGAACGAACCTCTTCTTCTTTCTTGGTCAAAGGAGGTTCAATCACTTGGTAAACGATGTTCAACGTACGTAAATCACGCACGATTCGAGCAAATGCATGTGGTGGCAATACTGGGTATTTGTCAAGCTCTTCGTAGTTCTGTTGTTGGCGACGCTGACGTCCCCGTCGGCCACCTCCCCCTCTCTGCGCCATTCTCGATACCTCCGGCCCTTGATTGTCGGATGCTGCTCCGCACACTATAAGATTCCGCAGGGAACCATAGGTTCCCTACCCAGTGTTAGATAATTGAACTTCGCCGAAACAAGGAAAATAATGGAAAAAGTGCTGAATTTCAGTTCTCAAACGCAGCCCGACCCCATCTTCGCTCAAGCATCAAGAGGAATGTGCCACCCAAGGCGAGCAATCCGATAGAAATAGCGACGATTCCACCAAACGACGCTTCGGCCTGAGATGAATCATAACCTCGTGAGGTTGCATCAAATCCGCCGGATTCAACTTGTGTCCACTGATTGGCGTATAGGGACATATCGCCCTGTGTGAAAGATAGGAGGAAAAGTGAGACTAGGGGAATGACAGTTGCCACCCAGAATATCGCCATGATCTGAGTATCGAAGATTGCCTTGTTGGGGCGCAGTCCCATAAGTAGACCACTGAGGGCTACGATGTACACAGAATTAGCAATCATCACCAACAATGCAGGCAACAATCCAGCCCACTGTTCGAGAAGATAGGCCATCAATATGAGGAACAACACAGAAATCCAAGTTGTCATGATGAAATAAACTAGAATTTTGGCTCGCAACAATTGTGGAACCCGGACAGGCAATCCATTGAGGAAATCGGGACTGTCGACGGCGTTCAACCAGGAATAGAAATTGAATCCGAAGAATCCGAGAAACGGTGCATAAGACAGTAGATTGAACGGAATCGGGAATCGTGCGAAATCGGCCATCCAAGCCAACGCCAGAAGAAACAACAGCGGCACGCAATACGAACCAAGCATCTTGAACAATGTTCCTGAACGCCAGACATCGACCATCTCTTTGGCAACCAGGCTGCGCATCTGCCCATTTCCAAGGAAGAATAATCGATCATGGACGGGAACAAAAAGTTCGCTTCGAGTAGTAACTCGAATTTCAAAATCGTCGGGAACTAGGTGGGCGCCCACTGTGGCAATTAACAGGGACGATATGGTCGCCAATGGAAGTAATAGTAAATTGTGATTGAGTTGGACTTGAAGGCCTATGATGGCTGATTCAATGGGTATGATGTCGATGGCAACAATGACACCGGCACCGACTGCTCCGAGAGGGACCAACCAAGCACCGAGTGAGGACCTGGACCAAATTGCGCTGGCGAAGAAGGAAAGGGCCAATCCTTGCATCATCGTAACCAGCATGCATCCCAGAACAATGGGTAATGACGACCAAAGAAGTGGGATGGATAACCCAGTCATCATTCCGAAAATAATTCCAAGTGCCATTCCACCTACAACGGGTGTTAGGATTAAACAGAGATAAAATGCGACTTCTTTGCAATAGTATGCTAGGTATACCGGCGGCAGTTCCAGAGGCAATAGAGCGGGGCCTGCAAGTAAGTATGACTTGCCACTGCCACGTTGACTCACCATGTTCCGGCCAATGAATGCGAATGAACCCATGCCAAGACTGAACATGAACAAGGAGAGGTGTAAACCAATCTTCAATTCGGCCCAAGTGAATGCCTTTTCTGCCTGAGCATCGGCTGCCATTTGGGTATCGTAGTATGATTCAATTCCCGCATCTCCGGTCAAAAATCTCAAACCAACGGTGATAATCATCGCCACAAGGGCTAGCATCACTGGGAACATCATGATGTGACGCTTGCGAGCAAAGTCGACATTTTGTCGCCATTCTTCTCGAAACATCATGACAAAATTTGAACGGAATGAGGTAGGAAACGTTGGCGGCTCTCTCAAGCCCACGTACATGTTCATTCCTCCTCTTCGCTACCAGCTTTCGCTTCGATTTCATCAACTGAAGCGCCCACTAATCGAATGAAAATATCTTCCAAATCTTCACCTGAATCTTCACGAAGATCGTCAAGAGTTCCAGCGGCTAGAACACGACCTTGGTCGATGACAGCAACCCGGGTACACATTCGTTCTGCAACCTCAAGGATATGTGAACAGAGGAAAATGGTGCCTCCTTCTGCGATATGCTCCATCAATAACTCACGGCATTTTCGCTGATAGATTGGGTCCAAATTAACGAAGGGTTCGTCGAGAAATAGAAGTCTGGGTTCATGGATGAACGCACCGGCGAGCATCACCTTCTGTCGCTGACCCTTTGAGAGATCCTTGCAGAGGGAATCACGCTTCTCCTCAATACCGAACCAATCCAACCAGTAATCGACCTTGGATTCGATATCAGGAATACCACGAATTCGGCATACAAAGTCGAGATATTCGGCCGATGTGAGATACGAAGGGGGACTCTCGGATTCGGGAACAATACCCACATTTGCTTTGACCTTCTGGGGGTCCTGAGAGACATTCGTACCCAATACTGTTGCACTTCCTAGGGAAGGAGATAATTGACCAGTGAGGAGTTTGATGAAAGTTGATTTTCCCGCACCATTTGGCCCGAATACACCGAAGAATTCGCCTGCATATACCACCACATCTAGAGGATGTAGAGCGACGAAATCCCCGAACCTTTTGCCGAGATCCTTGGTCTCGACCAGCGCATCATCTGTCATTCTCAAGCCCCAGTCCACTCAGCAGTCTCCCGATCGAGGAATGCCTTGACGCCAATTTCCATGTCGGCTGTGTCAAACAGTGCACAGAATAAATCCCGTTCTGACTGGATGCCTGCACTGAACGGTTGTTCCAAGGCCGCACGAACGGCGGCTTTTGCAACGCGAATAGTATGGGGAGATTTGCTAGCAAGATTTTGGGCAATTTCCATTGTCTTGTCGAGGAGTTCATCGGCTTCAACAAGATGATTGATTAGACCAATTCGATGTGCTTCTTCGCCATCAATCATCCCTCCGCCCATCACCATTTCCATGGCCTGCCCATATCCAAGTAATCGGCACAAGCGCTGTGTTCCACCGCCACCGGGAATGAGGCCGAGATTGATTTCTGGGGTTCCGAACTTTGAGCGAGGTGTTGCCAAACGTAAATCGCAAGAGAGTGCAAGTTCTGCACCCCCTCCCAGTGCAAAACCATCGACCATAGCAATGGTTGGCTTGGTCAAATCCCAGACGGCATCCCACGGATTGTCATCAAAGATTGGTCGAACATCTTCACTAGATTTGCCCTGGAATTCTGAGATATCGGCTCCCGCGGCGAATGAATTCGGTTTGGGACGTTTGCCTTCAGGTGGTTCGTTGGGTGCTGCTCCAGTGATTATGATGACTCGCACAGAATCATCTGCTTCTGCCCATAAACAGGCGGATTTCAATGCTGAATTTACTTCGGCATTCAATGCATTCAATTTGTCGGGGCGGCGAATGGTCCATACAGACACCACTCCGCCCGGTGGACTGGAAGCACTGGCTGGGACATTTTCGATTTGAAGCACGTCAGATTCAGGAGGTGCGCTCATGTGGCGCCGTAGGCGCCATACTTCTCAACTCTATTGTTTGAGAATTTACTCGTCCATTTCGTCTCGAAGTGCATCCAACTTCGAACTGGAGGGGGGAGGGGGTAAGGGCAAATCGCCAATATCAGGCAGAGGAGGGAGGGGTAAATCACCAAGATCCGGTAAGGGCGGGAGTTCAGGCAATGGCTCAGAACTGGCAATGAATCCTTGATCCAATGGCAAACGGACCTTGAGGATTCTAGTGTCGTCGATTCGAGCGAATACAGCACCCACTGGGCTCCCTGCCGGAATGTCTTCCGAGACTTCGAGAATAGTGTGCCCATGGTTTTCGGTGCCCACCAATGTGAGGATGTCCTCCGACTCATCAGCGGACTGGTAAATCTTGGCTGTTTCAGAGCGAATGTCTGCAAGTTGCTCTCGACGTCGGGCTTCGATTCGGCGACGAATCAGTGCATGGCGGCCCCGGCGGTCATCGATGTATGATTCAATGTCGGCCTCTTCCATGGATTCAGCGTCAATTTCTGCGACGAATTCTTCGGCTACGTGGACGTTTTCGTCAATCACCGTCACCGAGACCTCATCATCGGCCAGACTGACCACCACTTCTTCGACTTCCGTCTCGGGTTCGGGCTCAGGTTCGCCGCTTCGACTTCGAGATAATTTGGCATCACGCCGTGCCGATGCATCCTCTTCGGATTGGACTGGTGCAGGGAGTTCTTGGTCGGGTTCCGATTTCGATTCTTCGGCCTCCATATCAGAACGACGGCGGATACGTTCGACTTTGCGGCCACCGCCCGTGCCCATCAAGAAAATGATGAGCAGTAGAATGGTTGCTCCGAAAATCATCTGCTCCTTGGCACTCAGATTTCCAGCTAGCACCAAGAAGGCCAAGACACCGGTGAATAAGGAGAACCACAACATCAGTCGCCTGAACGTGACCATGCCATCGCCTCCAACCCATCCACTTGAAGGTCGCCCTTAGGGATGCCGCCGCTAGGCTCCGTTCTCGCTCAGATAATCGTAGAGGGCGCGTAGCGCCCTGCCTCTGTGGCTACAAGCGGATTTTTCTTCATGCGTCATTTCTGCGAAGGTGGGGTCATCGTCATTGTCACCTGGGATGAAAATTGGATCATATCCAAAGCCACCATCTCCACGAGATTCTAATGCAATTTGGCCATCACATCGCCCAATAAAAACCTCGACAACTTCCCCAGTCCACAGTACAGCGACAGTCAAGAAATGGGCTGAACGTTCTGTGTCGAGAAGTCTCAGGATACCGTCGCATCCAATCGACTGGAGGACCTGAGCAGAGTACACACCAGGAAACTCTGGCAAGGCATCGATGAACAACCCTGAATCTTCAACCAACAACGATTCCCCAAGTCTATTTTGCGATGCTAGCAATTCGACACCTTGAGCGATTTTGGCGAGGGCTACATTGGTCAAATTATCACTCTGAGGCTCGATGACATCAGGGATTTCCCCATCTATCTCAAAGGATTGAATTTCCCAACCTAGGGGAGAGAGTAAAGTTTGGGCTTCAGCGAGTTTTCCCGCATTCCCAGTCAGGAAGTTGAGAGTCGCCATACAACTGCGAAACGAAGGTGAGGGTTGAAGTCTTCTCTTGAGTTCCAAGTCATCATGGAGCCCAAGATGCTGGCGTTGGTTGGAGTTGGCGGGGCCTTAGGGGCCGTGCTTCGGTATCTCGTCGGGGAATGGATGCCCGGTGGATTCCCTTGGGGAACATTGACTGTCAATTTAGTTGGCTCTCTAATCCTAGGAATTCTTGTTGGGATGTCACTTTCTGCGGAAATGGGTTTGCTTTTGGGAACCGGAATCATGGGTGCATTCACAACAATGTCGGCGTATAGTGTCGATTTGGTTGAACTGTTTGAGAACAGTGAATATGGCCCGGCGGCGAGTTATCTGCTGCTCACCCTGCTCGGTTGCCCTCTTCTGGCGTATGGCGGGATGAAAATCGCCCAAGTCGCTTAGCCGTGATAGCGAACTCGCCCACGGATGTCATTGAAACGTGTGATGACTTCTTTCCCGCCCTCGGTCAAATATCCATCTAATACTCGGTCAATCGCCCCCTCGATGCTGGGATGGCTGGCTTTCAGGCACTCGTTCAGGACCTGGAGATCCAAGCCGAGGGGTTCGATGTCATCCGTAATTTGTGACAATCCAAAATCGATGATTGAAAGTCCTTCATCATCATCCCAGAGAATGTTGTGGGTAGTCAAATCTCCATGACTGATGCCAGCGGCATGAATTTGACGAATAATGGCTCCCAATTCCTCAAGCATTTCCGAACCGCCGCCGCCCCTGAGATGTTCAAACAGGGGAGCCCCGGGCATTCGACTGGTGATCATCCAACCGGCGGGTGCATCGATGGCCAACAATTCAGGGACAGGTGAGCCTGAGAGATGAAGACGTCGAAGCAGTCGAACTTCGGCGGACATTCGAGATTTGGTAAGACGAGCGTCGAGATCTGGGTGCCTCCACGTGCGGGGCTGTCTCTGTTTCAGAATCGCATCCCGGCCCATCCACGTACCCGCGTGAACGATAGCCTCTGCACCTTGATGCAGCATTTCTGCCCCGACCCACGGCCCCGTCATCGCTTCCCGGAGATGAGATGAGTTCAAAGCGGTTGCACATGACGGCAAATCGAATGGGACTGATATTACCAACCGTGCCATTACCACGCGCGGAATTCGATTCCCTAGCATTTTCTGAAGAAGAAATTGAGGCTGAAGCCATTCGTCTACAGGCGGCCATTCAACAGCATCAGAGATGGCCACTGGAAACGTGCCGCAGTATTGCGCCATTGACCTTGGAAATCAATCGTTTGAAGAAAGAGAATGATGTCTTTCTGATTGCCCACACCTACCAAACTCCAGACATCATCTACGGGGTGGCGGATGAAGTTGCAGATTCCTATACTCTCTCAAAGGCAGCCAGAGATGCGCCACAGAAGACAATTCTCTTCTCAAGTGTTCGATTCATGGCTGAAACTGCGAAGATTGTCAGCCCGCACAAGACTGTACTACACCCCTCCCCTGAAGCAGGTTGTAGTTTGTCGGATGGAATCACGGCTCAAGATGTTCTGGACTTGCGTGCAAAATACCCCGGGGTGCCAGTCGCCTGTTACATCAACACAACCGCGGCGGTCAAGGCGGAGTGCGATGTCAGTGTAACCAGTAGCAACTACATGCGCATCTGCGAGAGATTGCCTGGTGACCGTCTGATTTTCGTCCCGGATCGCTTCATGGGCGCCCACCTCCAAACAGCCTTGGCTGGGAAGAAAGAAGTCATCGTATACGATGGAGAGTGTGAAGTTCACGCGGTTTTCACTGGCGAAAAAGTGAGGGAATGGAAAGAGCGGATTGGCGAGAATCTCTCAGTTCTAGCACATCCGGAATGCAATGTAGACGTCCTCAAAGAAGCTGATTTCGTCGGCTCTTCCGAGAAATTGATTCGTGAGGCGATTCGCCTAGGTGCAGAGGGTGCGCCCGACGTAATGCTGATTACTGAATGTGGTACTGCGGAACGAGTGCTTGCAGAAACTGAAGATG
>Ga0208522_1002015_pt1 | contig 12490 bp, 11 predicted proteins | sample ETNtaG_25_FD_185763 | JGI IMG/M metagenome (GOLD analysis project Ga0208522, IMG submission 185763) | Marine microbial and viral communities from oxygen minimum zone, Eastern Pacific Ocean - ETNP201302SV86 (SPAdes) (version 2) | ecosystem: Environmental > Aquatic > Marine > Oceanic ... | reverse complement strand
ATTTTCAAATTGAACTGAGCCATCTTTGGGCATCCATTTTTGTATCCAATCATGATCCAGTCTTTGAAATGCTCCTGCCGAAACTAAATAAAAACTATCTTCCGCTTCTTTCATTATTGTAAATTCTGAATGAACTCCTCCTTTTGTATTAAGAGCATGACATAAATTAACTCTACCAATTTTTTTTGGAAGTTTGTTGGCAACTAGATAATCTAAAAATTTTTCTGCCCCCGGTCCTTTAATTCTGCATTTAGCGAATGCAGACATGTCTAAAAGACCTACATTTTCTTTTACGTTTTTACATTCCTTTTCAACTGACTTAAACCATTTAGATCTTCTAAATGACCAATCATCCTTTTGTTCCATTCCATCTGTCGCAAAAAAATTAGCTCTCTCCCATCCAAATTTTTGTCCAAATACTGCTCCGAGTTTTTTTAGTCGATCGTAGCATGGGGCTTGTCTTAACGGTCTTCCAGCTTCTCTTTCTTCATCTGGATAATGAATTGTAAAAACATTTCGATAAGCTTCCTCATTTTTTTCAATTAAATAAGATTTAGATGCATAATCCCCGTATCTTCTAGGTTCAACGCCAAGCATATCAATTGTGGGCTCGCCATCTATAATCCATTCTGCAAGTTGCCATCCAGCTCCTCCTGCTGCAGTTATACCGAAACTATGTCCTTCATTTATCCAAAAATTTTTTAATCCCCAAGCAGGTCCTACTATTGGATTTCCATCAGGTGTGTAACAAATTGCTCCGTTATAAACTTTTTTAACTCCTACTTCTCCAAAGGCTGGCACACGATGAATAGCTCCCTCAATATGAGGAGCCAATCTTTCTAGATCTTCTTGAAATAATTCATATTCGGAATCTTTTGAAGGGCCATCTACATAGCAGCATGGAGCTCCTTTTTCATAAGGTCCTAATATTAAACCTCCCGCTTCTTCTCTCATGTACCATTGAGTATCACTATCTCTAAGCACGCCCATTTCAGGTTTTCCTTCTTTTTTTCTTTTTACAATTTCTGGATGAGGTTCAGTTACAATATATTGATGCTCAACTGGAATAACTGGAATTTCTAATCCTACCATCTTTCCCGTTTGTCTTGCAAAGTTTCCTGTGCAAGAAACTACATGTTCGCATTCGATTGTCCCTTTATCTGTTTCTACCACCCAACCATTTTTGGTTTGTTTAATTCCTGTAACTGCTGTGTTTCTATAAATCTCTGCCCCTTTATTTCTTGCTCCTGTTGCTAGAGCTTGAGTTAAATCTGCTGGCTGAATATATCCATCTTCAGGATGTTGAATAGCACCAATTAAACCATCAATATTACATAAAGGCCAAATTTCTTTTACTTGTTCTGGTGTCAAAAATTTTACTTGAACTCCAATTGTTTGTGCAACTCCAGCATACTGGTGATACTCTTCCATTCTTTCTTTGGTGCTTGCTAATCTAATATTTGAAACAACACTAAAACCAACATTTTTTTCTGTTTCTTTTTCTAAAGTTTTGTAAAGATTTACTGCATACTTATGAAGTTGACCGACTGAATAACTCATATTAAAAAGTGGAAGCAAGCCAGCAGCATGCCAAGTCGATCCAGAAGTAAGTTCTTTTCTTTCAACCAAAACAACATCAGACCAACCCTTTTTAGCGAGATGGTATAGCATGCTTGTTCCTACTGCACCGCCACCAATGACAACGACTTTTGCTTTTGATTTCATAATTAAATAAGTTTAGATTTCTAAATATAAGAATATGATACGTCAAGTTAGATTTAAATGATAAAAAAAATTATACTTTTGCTTGCAATTGTGGGTCCTTTTGGACTTTATTTTTTCTATTCCTGGTTATTAAAACTAGGAAAGAAAAAAATCCCTGTTACAAAACTTTCGATAGCTAGCCTTGTAATGCTCTTTTTAGCTTTGAGTTTCTTAAAATATTCTGGAGGATTCGATCCAAACACTAAATATTCGCCAGCAAAGTATGAAGATGGAAAACTAGAACCGGCTAAAAATGAATGAGTAAAGAATTAGATGACATTTGTGAAGAATGCAAAAAAGAAGATGAAAGTGTATCCCAAAATTTAATTAAGCATGGATATAAAGTTTGCAATTCTTGCTATATTTCAAAAAATATTTTTCCGATTTAAAAATCTTTTGAAGGCATTAATCCAAATTTAAATGCAAGATATGCTTGAAATAAAGCTACAATGAGCACTACACCAACTGCTCTCCATGTGCTTTTATAATCTAAAGCTTGTCTAACTGCGATTACCATTGCAATCACCGACCATATTCCTGATCCATAAAAAGTAATAACTAATAAATCTTGATTAAAGCCAAATATTCGAATTAGACCGGGAGAATAAGAAAAACCAATAGCTCGCAATAATTCTCCTAGATTAGATTGTGTATTTTCTTCTGGAAAAAGTTTTGCTCCAACAAAATAAATTAACAATGAAGTAACAAACCAACCTGCTAATGCTGCTAAAATAGGAATTACAACATTAAAAGAACCATAAGTAAAAAAAGTTCCTACTCCAAGAGCTATCATTGAAAGCGCTACCACTCCAGCCGCTTGATAAGTAGCAGATTTATCGGCTTCTACCTCTTCATAAAGTTTTACATCTAACTTACAAGCTCTGATGATTCTGTTTATAAATATGGAATTCATTTTTTCTCTATATCATATTATTGCCACGAAGTTATACGAAATAACAGCATGCTTCCAACTTTTATAAATTCCTTTATTTTGTTTTTTGTAACCATTGATACTATTGGAAATCTGCCTTTCTTTTTAAGCTTAACTGAAAACGCGAAAGTGAAAAAAAGAAATCAAATAGCAGTAAAAAGCATAATTATAGCTTTCTTTATCCTTATATCCTTTGCTTACATAGGAAGATATCTATTGGAAGCCATTGGTGTTTCGTTGGATTCATTAAAAATTGCTGGAGGAATTATTCTAATGTTTATAGCAATTGATATACTTTTTGAAAAAAGAAAAATAAGAAGAGAAAAAAAAGTTGAGGAAGCTTTAGATGAAAAAAATTATGACGAGATTACTGTTTTTCCAATCGCAATCCCTTTTATTGCCGGTCCTTCAGCTTTAGCAACCATAATCTTGTTAATAGGAAACTATGCAAATTTCCCAGAATTCCAAATACCAGTGATTTTAGCTTTAATTGCTGCATTAATTGTTAGCTTAATCTTAATGATTGGCGGAAATTACATAGCAAAATTTTTGCCCAAACAATTTCTACACACTACTGCTAGAGTGATGGCGTTTATACTTGCCGCTCTTGCGACGCAGTTTATTGTTGATGGTATTAAAGCTAGCTTTAATATCTAACTATTTATTTAAAGTAGCTAAAACCTCAGCTTCACGAGTATTTGCATTAAACGACTGCGTGAAAGGTATAGGAACAACTACAGCATCAACCGGCTTGCTAGAATATTTTTTTGGTAAATGAACTTTATATTTTTTACCAAAGTTACCTATTGGAAATCCCTTAGCGTTTAAATTTCCTTCATAAGGAACATATCCCATTGCAATATTCTGTTTCTTTTCAGGATGATACCAAGGTGAAGTTATATAACCTACGGGCTTACTATTGCTTGTTTCTGAAATTAACCAAAAGTCAGGAGCATATTCTTCGATTGGTTTTCCTCCTATTTCAAGTCCAACAAGTTGAAGCTTATATGGTTTTTCTTTATTTTTGAGTTGTTCTTTAATTTTTTCCAAAGCTTCTCTTCCTACATAATCACTTTGTTTATCCCAAACTCCCTTTCCTGATAAAGAAACTTGATAACCTAAATTGCATTGAAATGGGTTGTGCTCTTGATCCATATCTTGACCCCAAGATAAAATCCCTGCTTGAATTCTTCTATGATGCGCTGGAGCAATAACCATTAATTTATGTTTCTTTCCGGCTTTAAGTACAGCGTTCCACATATCTTCTGCATATAATGTTGCATTACGAAGATAAATTTCGTAACCCGCCTCACCAGAAAATCCTGATTGGGAAATAACACAACTTCTCCCTCCAACTTTAGCTTCTGCTAAACCATAGAAAGGCATGTTATCTAGATCAACTTGGTCTCCAATTAAATCATTCATTAATGCTTTTGATTTAGGACCTTGTATTTGCACTGGACAAGAGTCTATTTCATCTATTTCTACGTTGAATCTTTTATCTGCATTTACGCCTTGTAAATACATTCCAATATCAGAATCTGATAAACTAAACCAAAATTCATCATCAGCTACTCTCATTAAAACCGGATCGTTAAGCACTCCGCCTTTATAATTACAAAGAATAACGTAACGACCTCTCATTGTTGAAATTTTTGTTGCATCTCTTGTAATTACGTAGTCCGTAAATTTTTCAGCATCTGGTCCTTTAACACGGATTTGTCTCTCTACAGCAACGTTCCACATTGTTACATGATTTTTAATTGCTGAATATTCAACCATCGCACCACCTTTTTCTGGTTTTACATATCCACGTGGGTGATAGATACGATTATAAACCGTAGCTCTCCAACACCCCGCTCTCATCGATAAATGCCAGTATGGTGATTTTCTTACTCTTGTTGAAATTAACATTTCTACTTTTGTTGGTCCGCTTTGTCTTAAATTATAAGGGACATATCTATCTGATTGGTCGACAGATGTAGCATGTCTAACTTTATCGTAATTAACTTTTTCAGGTTTGAATGAAACTGATTTAATTTTTTTAACTTTATTTTTTTTAGCTTTTTTCTTTTTAGGCATAATTATTCTCCATTAACCATTTGTTAGTTTCTTTTAGACCACCAAAAGTATAAATATGAAAATTCTCGGTTGATTCCTTGAGTTTTTCAATCATATCTTTTGGATCTCTTGGTTTTAATAAATCTACAGCTTTACTCATATTAGATTTAAGAAAATTTATGGAATTTTTTGCCCCAACAATATTTGCAAACTTTAACAAGCTGCTTATTTTTAAAGGTCCAGTAATTCCAACGTGTACTGGTAATTTTTGTTTAGAAATAAACTTTACTATAGATTCGGCATTCATCACCCATTGGGTTACGATATAATCTGCATAAGGTTTTTTATCTATCATGGCTTTTTCTAAATCAGAATCGGATATATCAGGGGATCCATCCGGATGTCCAGCGATTCCTATCTTCCATCCTTCAAATAATTTCGTTTCTAATAATTGTAAAGAACAATGAAAATCTCCAATGGGTTGAGAGCTACCCCCTATTAATAAAGCCTGCTTTACGCCCCCATCCTTACATATATTCACATAATCTTTTAAATCTCTTAGATTTTTTATAGAACGCGCTGGAAAATGTGGTACTGCATTAAATCCTGACTTAACAAGCTCCTTAGCCTTCTCAGCGACTTCTTTGAAATCATTGCCAGGTAAAAAGGTAATATAAACATCCTTCACTTTGGGCAGGGTTGATAAATCTGTCTTCATTGTAATCTCTAAAGAAAAATTCATGATCATCGGGATATAGCAGTTGACCCATGGCAATGTCCAGAATTTTCGATTGCAATGATGTCTCAAATTTATTGCTAATTTATGGGAAAATGCTAGGATTTTTTATGTCCAAAGATTTAATTTCAAGACTAAATGAAGGGCCTGTTCTTTGTGCTGAAGGTTATCTTTTTGCAATGGAGAGAAGAGGATATTTGCAGGCCGGTCCTTTTGTTCCTGAAGTGGTTTTAGAACATCCCGAGGTTGTTACCCAATTACATAGAGAATTTATTCGTGCGGGATCTGACGTTGTTCAAGCTTTTACATATTATGGCCACAGAGAAAAATTAAGAATAATTGGTAAAGAAAATCTTCTAGAACCTTTACAAAAAAATGCTCTTAAGATTGCCCACGAAGTTACTAAAGAATTTCCAAAATTAGACTTGTTAATTTGTGGAGATGTAGCTAACACAAATATTTTCGATCCAAGCGATAAAAACTCTAGAAAAGAATGTCAAAAAATGTTTGAGGAACAAGTGATGTGGGCTAAAGAAGCTAAGGTGAATTTTATTGTGGCAGAAACTATTAGTTGGGTTGAAGAAATGAAAATTGCTTTAAAAACAATCAAAGATGCAGGTTTGATTGCTGTAACAAATTTTGCAATCCCTAGAGGAGATAAAACCAGAGATGGTTATTCAGCTGAAGACGCATGTAAAATGATGGAAGATTTAGGATCTGATGTTGTTGGACTTAACTGTTATCGCGGTCCTGAAACAACAATAACATTATTAGAAAAAATAAGAAAAAAAGTTTCTTGTCACGTTGCTGGACTTCCTGTGCCCTATAGAACTACTGAAAAAGATCCTACTTTTTTAAATATTAAAGATGATGGATGCAATTGTATCCCTGGTGGCAATGCCTTCCCCGTTGCTCTAGATAATTTTTTGTGCAATCGATATGAAATGGCAGAATTTGCTAAAAATTGCGTTAATAAAAAAATTAATTTTATCGGAATATGTTGTGGCGCAGCAGCACATCACGTAAGAGAAATGTCTATTGCTATTGGTAAAAAACCTATTTCTTACAAGTATTCTCCTGATATGAGTAAACATTTCCATCACGGAACAGATCCGAGTTTAAAAAAAGTTAATAAAGAAATTAAATACTAAACATACTTCTGGGTTGGTATTATGAAAAATGATCCCTTATTACAACCATATAAAATTAAACATTTAGAATTCAAAAATAGATTAATGATTTCTGCCCATGAGCCTTCTTACGCAGAAGAAGGTATGCCAAAAGATCGATATAGATTTTACCACATTGAAAGAGCTAAAGGTGGAGTTGCACTTACAATGACAGCAGGAAGTGCTGTTGTGTCTGAAGATTCTCCTCCGGCATACAATAACCTGCATGCTTATAAAGATGAAATAGTTCCTTGGTTAAAAAAGATAACAAAACAATGTCATGATTATGGAACAAAAGTAATGATCCAAATTACTCACTTGGGAAGAAGAACAAACTGGAATCATTCTGATTGGCTTCCAATTTTATCTGCATCACCTATAAGAGAAACTGCTCATCGTTCATTTCCAAAAGAAGCTGAAGATTGGGATTTAGATAGAATTATTAAAGATTATGGTGATGCCGCTCAAAGAATGAAGGAAGCTGGTATGGATGGTGTTGAAATAGAAGCTTACGGACATCTGCTAGATTCCTTTTGGTCTCCAGCCACAAATAAAAGACAAGATAAACTTGGTGGAAGCTTAGATAATAGAATTTCATTTTCACTAAAAGTAATTGATTCAATTAGAAAATCTGTTGGAAAAGATTTTATTGTTGGAATGCGTATGGTCGCAGATGAAGATTGGAAAATTGGATTAAGTAAAGAAGAAGGTAAAAAAATAGCAAAAAAAATTATATCAACAAATAAAATTGACTTTTTAAATATTATAAAAGGTCACATTGATACAGATCCAGCTCTTACGAAAGTAATTCCTTTGCAAGGTATGGCTTCTGCCCCTCATTTAGATTTTGCTGGTGAAATAAAACAAGAAACTAAATTTCCTATTTTTCATGCTGCAAAAATAAACGACATAGCAACAGCAAGACATGCTATTTCTAACAATAAATTAGATATGGTTGGAATGACAAGAGCTCATATCGCTGAACCACATATAATTAAAAAAATTCTCGAAAATAGAGAAGATAATATCAGACCGTGTGTTGGGGCAACTTATTGTTTGGATAGAATTTATGAAGGCAAGGAGACTCTTTGTATCCATAATCCTGCAACGGGAAGAGAAAAAAATATGCCGCATGATATAACTTCAAAAGCAAAAAAAATAAAAAAGGTCGTTGTGGTAGGTGCTGGTCCAGCTGGATTAGAAGCTGCACGAGTGTGTGCTGAAAGAGGACATAAAGTTATCATTTTTGAAGCAGCAAATTCTGCGGGTGGACAAATTAATCTAATATGCAAATCAAACAAAAGAAAAGATATGATAGGAATAATAGATTGGAGACTAGAAATATGTAAGAAATTAAATGTTAAGATAAATTATAATACTCTCGCAACAACAAAAGATATTCTATTAGAAAATCCAAACATCGTAATTATTGCTACAGGAGGGATTCCTAATACAGAAATTTTAGAAGAAGGTTCAGACTTAGTTACTTCAACGTGGGATATAATTGCTGGAAATGCAAATATAGAGAATGACGTTATATTATACGATGACAACGGATCTTTTCCCGGCTTACAAGCTGCTGAAATGATTGCTAATAAAGGATCAAAGTTAGAAATTATATCGCCTGAAAGATTTTTTTCTCCTGAAGTTGGAGGAATGAATTACGTGCCCTATGCAAAAAACTTTATCGAAAAAGGAGTTAATATTACTATTAGTAAAAGATTAAAAGGAATAAAAAAAAGGGGCAATAGATTAGTAGTTGCTATAAGTTCTGATTATTCAGAAAAAATTGAAACTAAAGAAATTTCTCAAGTTGTGTTGGAACATGGAACACTTCCGATAGATGAATTATATTTTCAACTAAAAAAAAATTCTATTAATGCAGGAATAGTTGACTATAAAACTCTTATAAAAGAAAGTTTTAATGAAGTTATTAAAAATCCAAAGGGTCTCTATAATTTATTCAGAGTTGGAGATGCTATATCAAGCAGAAATATTCATGCTGCAATTTATGATTCATTGAGAATTTGTAAAAATTTATAAATCTCTAGATGAAAAAAATATCTTTTATAAAGGAATTATTATTAAATCTTTCAAAAAAAAGGAAAATTATTCCATCAAAATTTCATTACGATTTAAAAGGAAGTAAATATTTTGAAAAAATTACAAAAACAAAAGAATATTATATAACAAGAATTGAAAAAAAAATATTAAGAAAAATCTCAAAAAAAATAAATTTAATTTTTGGAAAAAATTTAACTTTTGTTGAATTTGGTAGCGGATCATCTGATAAAATTCATATCTTGCTAAATAATCAAGTAAGGTTTTATGTACCTTTGGATATTTCTCTTGATTTCATAAAACAATCAATGAAAAAATTATATAGATCTTTTCCTAAATTAAAAATACTACCAACTTATTGTGATTACACTAAGTATATCAAATTACCAAAAAATATTTCGAAAACTAAAATTGGTTTTTTCTTGGGTTCATCAATTGGAAATTTTTACAATAAAAACGAAAAAAAATTTCTTAAAAATGCAAAAAAAACTTTAGGCAAAAACAGTTTTCTATTTATCGGTGTTGATTTGATTAAAAATGTTCAAATACTTAAAAAAGCCTATAATGATAAAGGAAATTTCACTGCCAGATTTAATCTCAACCTAATAAATATTATGAACAAAAAAGCTAAAACAAAACTTAGGCTAAAAGATTTTTCGTATATCGCAACTTTCAATAAAGAAAAAAATTCTATGGAAAATTTTATAATATCTAAAAAAAATCAAATATTTTTTGTTAACAAAAAGAAATTTCATCTTAAAAAAGATGAAAAAATTCAGACTGAAATATCCAATAAATTTACAATTTCAAAATTTAGTCAATTGGCTAGATCTTCTGGTTGGAATGTTAAAAAACACTGGAAAGACGCAAAAAGATACTACGCTGTTTTTTTATTACAAGCATAGTAAGCTTTAAGCTCAATATTTTTATGAAGTTTAAAAGAAAAATAATACCTGATTCAAATTACACTCCAAATTTTGTTACTAAAAAAAGACTGCATGAAGACGAAATTGATTTTGATAAATTAAGAACTTATAGGCTTTATAGAGTAAAAAAAGAATTGGTTAAAAGAGATATCGGTGCATGCATTTTGTTTGATCCGGTAAATATTCGATATGCTTTAGATTCAGTAAACATGAGTATATTTAATATGCATAATTTAAATCGATATTGTTTCATTCCTATAGATGGTCCTGTAATTCTTTTTGAATATTTCAATTGTGAACATTTATCAAAACATCTGAAATTAATTAATGAAATAAGACCAGCAATATCCTGGGATTATTTCTCTCATGGAGATCAGGTTGAAAAGCAAATTAATAAATGGACTAATGAAATCCAACATTTAATGAATCAAAATTGTGGAAAAAATAAGAGACTAGCTGTTGATGTATGTAATGGACCTGGTGTCTTAGCTCTTAACAAAATTGGATTAAAAATTATTGATGCGAAGGAAATAGTTGAACAAGCAAGAGTTATTAAATCTAAAGAAGAAATTCAATGTATGAAAGCTTCTCTTGAAGTGTGTGAAAAAGGAGTTCGATTGATGAGAAACGAGTTGAAAGCCGGCATTACAGAAGATGAGCTGTGGTCTCTATTTCATAAAACAAACATAGAGCATGGGGGTGAATGGATTGAGTGTAGAATGTTAACTTCTGGACAAAGAACTAATCCATGGATGCAGGAAAGCAGCAATAAAGTTATTCAACAAGGTGATATAGTTTCTTTCGATACTGATATGGTTGGTCTTTACGGATATTGTGCCGATATCTCAAGAGCTTTCGTTGAAGGTCACAAATTTAACTCTGAGCAAAAAAAATTATATCAAATGGCTACCGATCAAATAAATCATAATGCAGAATTAATTAAAGCTGGTTTATCATTTAAAGAATTTGTAAAAAAATCCTGGAAACTTCCAGAACCTTATTACGGTAATCGTTATGCCTGTATGGTGCATGGAATTGGATTATGTGATGAATGGCCATTGATTAAATATCCTACTGACGGCGATCAACAAGGTGGACAGTTTGAAAAAGATATGACTGTAACTGTTGAATCGTACATAGGTGAGGTTGGTGGTAAAGAGGGAGTAAAATTAGAACAACAATATTTGGTTGGTGAAAATGGACTTAAATTAATGTCTCACCATCCATTAGAGAATTTGTAATTAAAAATGAATAATAGATTAGAAACTATTGTCGATCTTAAAAAATATCCAATCCACGACCTAAATAACTCATTAATTAAAGAAGTAATAAAAAAATGTAAAAGTGATTTAGACCAGTTTAGTTGTTCTACCATTCCTGATTTCATTTTGCCAAAATCTTTAAAAACAATGAATACGGAATTAGAAAAACAACTTGATAAAGTTTATATGTCAAAACAAAGCATAAATGCATATTTGTATTCTAAAGACGATCCCACGCTACCAAAAGATCATCCTAAAAGAATATTTATGGATCGTTATAACGGATATTTAAACTCAGATATTTTTGCAAAAGATTCTGAAATGAAATTTCTTTATGAACAAAATGAACTTTTAAATTTTGTTTCTGCTTGCCTTGGTGTGTCACCAATTTATCGATGGGCTGATCCTTTAGCTTGTCATGCTTACAATGTTATGAAGCCTAACGGCATTCTTCCATGGCATTTCGATAGTTGTGAATTTACTTTAAGCTTCATGATACAAAAACCTGAAAAAGGTGGAATATTTGAATATTGCCCAAATATACGCGAACCAGGAAATGAAAATTTAAAAGAAGTTAAAAAAGTACTTGATGGGGATCATAAAAGAGTTCGTCAATTAAAATTAGAACCAGGTGACTTACAAATATTCAAGGGACGTTTTACTCTTCACCGTGTTACAAAAATAGAAGGAAATCGTTCTAGATATCTTTGTATACCCGCCTATGTTTTGGATCCTTGGAGAGTAAATACTCCTGAACATTCAAAAGCTATATATGGAAAAGTATTACCAATTCACATTGAAAGGAATAAACCAAGATCGGATGGTTTAGCTGATTAAAAATGGAAAACCTAAATAAGATAATAAATTTAGAAAAATATCCAATAAACGATACTGGATCTTTAAAATATAGAAAGTTAACCAATTATACTAAAAAACAACTTAATGAGGATGGTTGTTGTGTTCTTCCTAACTTCATTAGACCAGATTCTATCAGAAAAATGAAAGATGAAGTGGATAGAAACTTAAGCAAAATTTATTTTACAAGCGATAAACATAATCCTTATTTTACTAAAGAAGATAAAACTCTTTCTGAAAATCATCCAAAGAGAATATTTACTGTTAGACAAAGCGGTTACTTAAATTCGAATGACTTAGAAAAAAATTCAGATCTAAATAAATTTTATGATTTTGAAGAAATGCTAAAATTTGTATCAGACAGTCTTGAAGTATTCCCTCTTTACACATGGGCAGATCCTTTGGGAAAAAATCCATACAGCGTTATGCATACTAATCATTATTTTCCTTGGCACTTTGATGGAAATGAATTCACTTTAAGCATTTTAGTACAAAAAGCAGAAAGAGGAGGATTTTTTGAATATTCTCCAGACTTAAGAAGTAAAGATAATGAAAATTTTGAAGAAGTTAGCAAAGTTTTAAAAGGTGACAGAAAAAAAGTTAAATCTTTAGATTTAAAACCTGGCGATCTACAAATTTTTAAAGGAAGATTTTCAATGCACCGAGTAACAAAAATTGAAGGTAGAACATCCAGATATATTGCTTTGCCGTGTTATGTAAAAGAC
>Ga0208522_1002010_pt1 | contig 12498 bp, 13 predicted proteins | sample ETNtaG_25_FD_185763 | JGI IMG/M metagenome (GOLD analysis project Ga0208522, IMG submission 185763) | Marine microbial and viral communities from oxygen minimum zone, Eastern Pacific Ocean - ETNP201302SV86 (SPAdes) (version 2) | ecosystem: Environmental > Aquatic > Marine > Oceanic ... | reverse complement strand
CTAAGTTTGAATCAATTACTTGTGCTTGCCTTTCCCAGTTTGGTGGTTGAAGAATGGAAAATTTGTAATCAACTGTCATGTATTTTTCTTCAGTGGATGTAGATGATTCAGTGATTTTGATTATTCCCTGGTTTGCCAAAAATTCAATAGCGTTAAGAAACTCTGTTTCAGATATCTGATCCATTGCCCACCATGCTGCAGTATTTTTAACCCACTCAGGAACACGATTTTCTTCGGCAGAGACATTAACTGATGTTCCAAGAATTAATCCAATTGTGACAATTAATGTAACTATGAGGAATATTTTCTTCATACACAGACGAGGATCTAGTCCACTTTGAAGATGTAGGTCAATATATTAGAACTTGGATTAAAAATTTAGCTGTGTAATTTAACACAAGTAATCCTTACAATCTGATAGCATGAATAAATTTATGATAAATCCACCAAGAATAGTAATTCCTAACATAATAAGCAAGCCAACAATGAGTGTTTTTTTATTATTTAGTGGCATACTCATTATTCTTTACTTCGTTACATATGAGATAAGTATTAGGTACTAGTTCTAGGATTATGGAATCAGATAAAAAAAAGAAAAAGGAACACGAACATTTTGTAAATGATGACCCAACAAAATTTCCTGCTGATGATATGGAAGAACTTGCAAAAAAGGCGATAAAGAAATTCAAATCATTATAATTTTTTTAATCAAAACTCTAAATTTTCTATATAAGATTAGATTATATTCTCTTTTTGTTAACATATGTCATGGAACCAGAATGTAGTGAGTTACTTTATCCTGAAACAAAATGTTGTTTCTGCGGAAAGAAAATTTGCTGTGAGTATAGCTGTGACGAATGTAAGCTGAAGCTAATAAAAGAATCTAAAGATTAGATACTATAGTTCCTTTTTGTGATGACTCAAATTTGTAGATATTTTCTACCGACGAATCTTCAAAAATTTCAGCATCATGTGTTATGATTACGAATTGGGTTGACGAATTATTTTTCTTTATGCTTGTAAGCTGAGATAAGACATTAACGAGTGATTTTCTTCTTTCAGAGTCCAAGTGCGTTGTAGGCTCATCAAGTATCATGAAATTGAGGTTTGATGCACCAAGAAGATGGGCCATACCTAATCTAAGTGCTAGTGCAATACTGACTTGTTCTCCACCACTAAGTGACTCAAGCTCAAGAGTTGTATTTCTTGAATAACATGTAATGTTTACATCTCGTGTTTTTTCTGATAGAGAAATTCTCTGAATTTTTGTATTTAGTTTCTCCAAATAATCTGAAGCCTTCTGTGAGATAACTTCCAACGACCATGATCGTAGACTTTTACCAACAGGTCCATCACGATTGTAAACGTTATTCTGAATCTCTTCAAGTTCTGCAACATATCCCTTAACTCGTTTTACTTCTTCTAACACTGTAGCAAGTTTTTCCATTTCATCATCTATTTTTTTGATATTACCAGAAATTTCTCCATACTCTTGATCAATTTGGCTTAGTTTACTCCTGCAATCAGATAATAATTCTTTATTTTTGAGAAATTCTTCTTGATTGAATCCACTTGTTGATTTTTCAAGTAATACAATACTGTCATAGAGGGTTTTTGCATGAGAATCTAGTGTTGCCGCCTCAACAAGTTGACCAGAGTTAACCGTGAGTGGTATTTTTTGAATTTGTTTTGTTTTAATCTTAATCTCTGCGGTAATTTCGTCCAATTGTGATTCATTCCTAATTTTATGGGTCTTCAGTATAGTTTCAGCCACTTTAGACTCTTCTAAATCATCAGAAAGTTTTCCTATTTTATCCTCTAACTCATTTTTTTCATTTTCTAATTCTTCAACTTTCTTTTCTATATCTTCAATTTCATTTGCTATGTGTTTCTTTTGGAATAGTGGGTTTAGATGGTCGACTGTAGAATCACAGACAGGACATTTACCATTTTTTAATTTTAGTTTTTCAGAAAGTTCCTCATGTTCTTCCAGCCGTACTTGTTTTTTCTCTAAATCATCAAGATTAGACACTATACTCACAAGTTCTTTCTGAATCTTATTGATTTCAAGTTCGGTTTCCTTTCTATTCTTAGATGCTGCAAAACATGGTTTACATTCATTTACTGTTTGTTCTTTTTCAGAAACTTCTCTTTGAATTGATTTTATCACATCTCTAGCATATGCAATTAGCTCATTTTTTCTAGAATTTAGCTCCTTTAATTGCGATTCTTTTGATGCATCAGATTGTGTCTGTTTCTCAAGTTTTGATATTAACTCTTCATTCTTCTTTTTCTCTACTACAAGTTTTTCTAGTCGTGGTTTAGAATTTTTAGATTCATTCTTACATTCTGTAATTTTATTCTCAATACGTATTATTTGTGTGTCATCATAACCCAATTTTTCTTGTATATGGTTTCTAAATCCTCTTTGTACAGTTCTCATTGAACTCAGTGCAATATCTAATCTATCTATACCGATTATTGCATTTAGTAATTCTTTGAATTCTTTTGGTTTTGCTTTTATGATTGAGCTGAGTTCACCTTGCTGAACAATTGATGCAATCTTTAATTTCTCAAAATCAATACCGAGAGTTTTTTCAATTTGTTCTGTCATTGATTCATCAAATTGTTTTCTCTCACCTTCAGCAATTGTTTTTAATTTTCCATCAACATCTTCTGAGAATTGAGCAGTAAGTGTTCCCTTGGAATCAATCTTTCTTAGTGCCTGATAGTTTTTACCATTGGCAGAGAATTCAATCTTAGTAAATCCCTGATTTGTGCCACGTCTGATCAAACTCTTATTATTTTTTCTTGTGTGCTCACCAAATAATGCAAATGTAATTGCATCTATGATGCTTGATTTACCAGCGCCATTTTGACCCACAAATACAGTTGCATTATTATCAAACTCTAGTTTTGTATCAGAATGTGATAGAAAATCAACTAGTTCTATACTTTTGATCATTTTTTCTCCTTGTAGTGTTCAAAGTTTTCAATTATCAACTGTGTTGCATGATCTAGTTGGTTTGTTGATAATAGTGGAAGTAGTTCATTTACTGCAAATGTTGCGAGTTTTTCTGATTTTAATGCATTAACTGCAAGTTTGAATAATTCTTCATCTATTCTTGCCGGTCGGTCTAGTAGAACAGATGATGTATCATCATTTTGTGATACTTTCCATGAACAGTGTAGGGTTTTTGGAATTATTTGTGAGATTTTTGTCTCTATTACATCTCTTTCAGCAGATTTTCCATGTATCTTAATCTCAATTACTGGCTTTTTGTCAAATATGCCTATTTTTTCTATAATTTCAGTCATGGAATTATCAAATTCCTCAAAATCAACTTTTGTAGAGAATTGTGGTCTTGTGTCAAGTTTTATCCATGTTGCCTTTGCTTCATTTGATGAGATGTCAACCTCAAAGAATCCTTTCTCAGTTTCTTTTATTCCTTCACTTGTTGTCATTTCGGTAGAACCTGGGTAGACAAGTGGTCCATCAAGTTGGCCAAATTCTTTTACAAGTTTATCGTGCAAATGTCCCATTGCATAGTAAGTAAAGTTTTTTGGTAGGTCAGAGGCATTTAATTCTCCTGCAAATTGGTTTATCTCTGTAATTCCTTGATGTAATACCAAAATTTTATGACCAGTGTGCTGTTTTGCTATATTATCAAGTTCCTTAAATTTCTCTTCAAATGTAGAAATTTCATTTTTCCTTATTTTATCAAATCCAGCAATCAGTACATTTTTGTGATAAACAGGCTTTCCTCTTCCTATGTATTTAGAAAATTCCAAGTTATGATATACATATGGTATAGGCGTAGCACGTATTCTACTAATATCATGTTCCCCTAGAATGAAGAATGATTCGATAGAATTCTGTTTTAATTTCTTTAGTGCATTCGCCATCTGTAATATTGCTGCACCACTTGGGTTTGGTGTGTGAAATATATCACCAGCAAATATAACAAAATCTACGTGATCATTTATTGAAATGTCAATTGCTTGATTGAATGAATCATAGATATCTTGCTCTCTTTCCTCTAATCCATATTGTTGTAGTCCAAGATGTGTATCAGAGATATGTGAAAATATCATGTTAGTATTCTACCTTATTTTGTAAATTAATTCCGATCAACTAAATTCAATCCATCAGAAGATCTTTTTGAACTAGGTCTTGACTCGATTTTGTTCCTGCATCATCAATCTTTTTTGCTATAGTCCACTCACCGACAGCATTTTGATCAGAACCAATGGTTTTCCCTTTCATCTCATCAATATGTACAATAGCTGGAAGGCTAACCCATTGTCCAACTAATACAGCATCACCAATGTTTAGTGATGTTAACTGTGAAATGAATTCTCTACTAATGGATTCTGCCGCAGATGCAATCTGTCTTTGATCATCTTCTTGAACAATTTTCATTACAGCAAGTGAGCCCATCTGACTAAGCACATTAGCATCAATGTCTCTTGGTCGCTGAGATACAATACCTAGCCCAAGACCAAACTTCCTGCCCTCTCTGGCAATCTTACCAGCCCAATATTTCGCCTTCGCATCTTCATTTTTAGGTATGAATACGTGTGCCTCCTCAATAATGACAAAGATTGGAGTGTTGAATCTGTAACTTCGTTTTAATTTTGATTTTGCACTTTTTGCATTGACAGCTGCCTTTCTATCTGATAGTAATTCTTGCAGATAGTATGCAATAGCAACATTTGCCTGTTTGTCAGTAAACTCTGAGACATTTAGTATGTTTAATCTTCCTTCTTTGATAAGACCAACAGGATTTGACATGTCAGGATCTAAAATTTCAGATGACCTGTTTCGTGCATCATCAATTTTATCTTGTACTCTGTCAGCAGAATGTCTATCTTCCTTTCTATCTGGGTTTGCACCGATGTATTGTACTTGATTATCTAATGCTTCCCAAAAGTTTGCTGATTCTTTAACTTCCGGCGTAAATGATAAACGTAAAACTCTTTGTTGAACATCAGCACTTTCTCGAATCTCCAGTACATCTGAAAGAGTATCAGCTTCCAGTAGTCTTGGATTAATTTTTGCGTCGACGACATTCATTTTTGGGATATTCAGATCAGAATAGTCATTATGGTAGTCAAAGATAATCACGGTTCCATCAAGTTTTGCAATTTGTTTTGCAAGTAGTGTAACTAGGTTACTTTTTCCCATTCCAGTCATTGCAAGAATTCCAACATGACGTGAAACAATTTTGTTCAAATTTATCATAGAATCTATTTCTGGGTTTCTTAGAAGGTTACCAATTTTTATCCATTCTTTATTTTCAGGACCAAAGATTTGACCAAGGTCATCTTTTGTTGCTTTGATAATTTCAGTCCCTGGGATCGGTGGTACTGCAGGGAGTATAGCTTTACCTTTTTGTAATGATTCTAAAAATCCTAAAATTCGAATTGATGCGGTATAACTTTTATCTCGTTTATTTAGCTCTGCAACTTCAATACTTTCTAACGCTTCATCGTAGTTGCTGACATCACCAAGTGCAGCGCTTGAAACAACTGACTTCTCAGCTAAACCAATAATTTTTCCTTCCTTAGAATCAATGATAACATATTCACCTATTGGAAGTGACCTTGATGTTTGTGCAGTTACTAATGTTGGCTTTGATTCACCAATAACAAAACCTAATGTCATCCTAGAACCTCTCTTGAACCAATTTCGTTCGATAATCCATGAATATTTGCCAGTTTTGTCAAATCCTTATTGGAAATCTTGCAATTATTGTGAGCAAGCTTTAGTGCGTATGGGTATCCAGCAATGCTATTTTTTAAAATTTTATTTAGAATTGACTTAAAGTCATTATCTTGATATCCTGAACCTAACAATTCAATTTTAATCAGTGGAAGAGATTCAGATAACCTAGCGAATACTGAAGAGATTACTTTGTCTTTACCAAATTTTGAATCTTCATGTATCTTACTAAATCCAGCAGATGTTGTTGCATGGTTATAGTAGAATATATCACCAGCAATTGCCCCAAGATCTTCAAATTGTTTTTTTGTGTTAGATGTTTTTGATATAAAGACAACATTATTTTTTTGTTCAATTGTACTTGCAAGTAAATCGGCTAGTGATTTTTGCCTAGTTAGAAATTGTGAATAAAGTGACCCATCCATTAGTACAAGATCCGTTTTATTTACTGAATCAACACATGCATCAATCTCCATCTTACTAGCTAATGATGCAAGTTCTGGATTAGTATCAAGACCATGATCATGTAAATCAACAAGAATCTCACCATCTGATTTAACAGAAACTGCAGTAACTGCCCATAATTCTGCACCTTGGAATTTTGTGCTGTTAAAACTACTATCAATTCCAGAAGATGTTATTTCTTGTTTTGTTGGTGTAAAATCTATCCAGTTAGATTTTGCTTGTTTAACTATTTGATCAAATTGTGGTCCTTTTAGAATAGATAGAGTTTCTTCACGTTTTTGAATTGCATCCTTGAGAACACTGTTTAACATTATACTAAAACTCTGTTTTGATGAATATGAATATTGGGGTGTAAAATTAACTGATCTCAAATTAGCTAGTAATTCATTGGTTATATCAAAATAACCTATTTGCTGAATTAATTATGTACTATAGTACAAAGGATCTAATTTAACTAAACATTAAGAGATAAAATGAATAATGGTGGAGAAACATGAAAGAGTATCACTTGATTATACAATTCTTGAATTGATAAAAAATGGAGTAGTGAAAACACAAGATATTTTCAAACAACTACCAAAATCCTCATCAGTAAAAATTATCGAAAGAATGAATGTAATGGAAAAACAAGGTCTTCTTGTGCCTGAGAAAAATCAAAGTTGGTGGAAAAGAAACATGAACCCATCTATCAATTTAACAGAAAAAGGAAAAATAGAGATTAACAAAAAACACAGTTAATCAAATAATACTTGAAATATTTGCCATAATCTGTGAGTTTATTTATTCATAAACTTGTAATTTATCAAATTGAAAAAAATTGGTATACTTGGGTGTGGTGCTATTGGGACACAAATTGCGATAGCGATTGATTCTGGTTCGATTAAGGCTCAACTCACACATATTTTTGATAATGATAAATCAAAATCTGAAGAATTAGTTTCAAAACTAAAACAAAAACCAGAAATTGTAGAAAATGTCCATCTGCTTTCTTCAAACCCTATTGATTTAGTTGTTGAAGCTGCGTCTCAGAAGGCTGTTAGTGATAATGCATTGAGTATTTTACAAAACAAAAAAGATTTGATGATAATGAGTGCTGGTGCATTACTTGATGAATCTGTATTCGAAATAATTTCTGATGCATGTAGAGAGTTCAAGAAGACTGTGTATTTACCCTCTGGGGCAATTTCGGGTCTCGATGCAATAAAATCTGTTACCGATGAACTCGAGTCTATCACTTTAGTAACAACAAAACATCCTAACTCATTGAAGGGGGCAAAATTTTTTGAGACTTCAGATATTAACATAGAAACTATTCTAGAGACAACAAAAATTTTTGAAGGTACAGCAACGGAAGCAGTTAGATTATTTCCAAAGAATATCAATGTTGCAGCTTTATTGAGTTTGGTGGGTCTTGGTAGTCATGAGACAATTGTAAAAATTATTGCAGACCCAAATACCGACAAAAATACTCATAGGATTGAGGCAGAGGGGAAATTTGGTAAAATCACTACAATAATTGAGAATGTTCCAGATTCTAATAACCCAAGGACTAGTAGGCTTGCAACACTTTCTGCAATAGAGACACTTCGTAACATATGTGATAATGGAATACATATTGGAACATAGGCAAGAATTGTATTTTATCTGAATAATTTAGTAGAATTTGCTCAACAGATCATCCTTTAAATCCTGACCAGTATACAATTTTTTGGAATGATACAAGACGAAATATTGAAACTAAAAAAGGAAAAAGATGTTGTCATCCTTGCGCATAATTATCAAATACCAGAAGTTCAAGATATTGCGGATTTTGTAGGTGATTCTTTAGGACTCGCGAGACAGGCTGCAAAAACAAAGCATGAAACAATTTTATTTTGTGGTGTACATTTTATGGCTGAGACTGCCGCTATTATCAGTCCAAACAAACGAGTTTTAATTCCTGATATGGAAGCTGGTTGCTCATTATCTGACTCAATTACAGTTGAACAATTAAGGAAATGGAAAAACGAACATCCGGATTCTATATCGGTTGGTTATGTTAATACAACAGCTGAAATAAAATCAGAACTTGATTATTGCTGTACTTCATCAAATGCAGTAAACGTTGTAAATTCTATTCCTGAGGATAAGGAAATTTTGTTTTTACCAGATATGTTTTTGGGTTCATATGTATCAAAAATTACTGGCAGGAAAAATATGAAAATTTGGGCTGGGGAATGTCATGTTCATGCAGGAATCACACCTGAACACATTGAAAAAAAATTATCTGAGTTGAATGACGCTGAATTTGTAGTTCATCCTGAGTGTAGTTGTACTACCCCAATGTTACACGATGCTGCATCAGGCAGGTATAAAGATCATCAAGTACAGATTCTATCAACTGAAGGAATGATGAATCACGTTTCAAAGTCAAATTCTAAAAAATTTGTCGTTGCAACAGAAACTGGAATATTGTATAGAATGCGTCAACAAAATCCGCAAAAAACATTCGTTCCTGTATCAGACACAGCAGAATGTGAATATATGAAAATGATTACAGTTGATAAAGTATACAGATCACTGTATGACGAAAAATATGAAGTTAAAGTGACAAAGAATATTGCTGATAAGGCTCGTTTGGCAATTGAACGTATGTTAGAAATTAGTTAGATTAACAAACTTCAAGACTCATATCTATTGATTTTGGTGAGCTTGTAATACTACCAACAGATATCATATCAACACCAGTTTTAGCATACGACTTGATGTTTTTTAGATTAATTCTACCTGATGCTTCAAGTTTGACATTTTTGCGTAAACCAAGTTTCTCAAGTTTTTTAATTACGTTCTGAATATTTTTTGGGGAAAAATTATCAAGCATAATTATATTTGCACCAAGTTCAGCAGCTAGAATAGCATCTTTTTGATTTTCAACCTCAACTTCAATTTTTCTATATCGTTTCTTTGCTTTTTCAATCAGTTTAGGCATTGAATTATGCACTGCAATATGGTTATCCTTGATCATAATCATATCATCTAATTGAATTCTATGTTTTTTGCCTCCACCAATATGAACAGACTCCTTATCAAAGAATCTTAAACCAGGGGCAGTTTTCCTCGTAGAAAATAGTTGTGATTTTGATTTTGTTGTTTTAATTTTCTTAACAAGTTCACTTGTTTCTGTTGCAATTCCCGACATTCTTGATAGTAAGTTTAACGCAGTACGTTCACACATTAAAACAGATTGTGATGATCCCATAACCTCGATAATTGTATTGTTTGGCTTTGCTGATGAACCGTCAGGTTTTATTATTTTTATTTTGGATCCTTTTAGTGAAAATATTTGTTTGACAAAACTAGTTCCTGCCACAATACAGTCTTCACGCGTAATGATTTTTGCTCTAATTTTCTTTTTTGTTAAGAGTTTACTGGTAATATCTCCCTTACCAATATCTTCTTCTAGAAATTTGAGTAATTTTTTTTCTGGACTAAAGCCCAAATTAAGTTACCCTTACAGCATATTTTCCTTTCTCAGTTATTCCAAGAGTTTTTGCAATTTTTGATACATTAGGATTAACAACAAGAACAACACCACTCCAATCTGGAGAAAGATCTGTAGATCTGCATACCTGGTTTGGGCATATCTTACTTGTTGTTATACAATTACATTTACGGCAAGCAAGCTCTTTCACCATTATTATTTCTCCTTTGCTTCAACAACTTTTTCTTGTTTAATTTCTTTTTTTGTGTCATCTGAATCAGCGTTAGATTTTTTGATCTCTTCTGCAATCCACTCATCTGCACCCAAGAATGGCTGTCTACAAGTAATTCCAATCTTTCCCATTGTTGCAGCTTTACCTAATGATACTGCAGTGATTCTAGTTCTAATAGTTGAACCAACTTTGAGAGTTTTACCACTTTGGTTTGCAATAATCATTCCAGACGCTACATCACTTTTTAGATAATCATCCATGACTTGAGATAGATGCAGTAATGCATCTGTAGGACCAATTCTTACAAATGCACCAAAATCTGTTATATCAACAAGTTCACCATTTACAATCTCTTGCAGCATTGGATAGAATGTAAGTGCATTAAACTCTACTTTGTGGAAAGTACCACCATCACCAGGAATCATTTTTCCCATGGGCGCAACTTTAGCTGTAAGTATCATTACAATATATCCAAGTTCAGGATTGATCATACTCTCATATTTTCCTTTTAGAATTTCAATTGCAGCGTTCTTCAGGTTAACACCAAACAGATTTGGAGGAATCCTGACTACGTCTACTAGTGTTGATATTGAAAACAATCGAATTGTCTCCTAAAATTTGATTTATGAATCTTTGGGCAAATTCGAGTGAATTTTTAGATTCTATTCACTTCATGCTTTGCCATAATTATAGATGAATAAGATAACTTAGTCTCAACTAAGTAAATGTAATTTTAAATAAAGTAATTAGAAAATCTGTCCAATGGTAGGAGTAGATCAAGTATTAGAAAAATTAGCTACAGTAATTGATCCTGATCTTAAGAAAGATATTGTTTCGATGGGAATGATTAAAGACCTTGAGCTAAATTCTGGAAATCTAAAATTTACTTTAGAATTAACAACACCAGCATGTCCTTTTAACGAAGAAATTGAGGCGGATGTAAGAAAAGCAGTAGATGAGTTAGAAGGAATTGAAGACTTTGTCATGAAAGTTACTGCTAAAGTTATGGAAGGCCGTGACCTAGCTGCTGATGAAGTAATGTCTACGGTAAAAAATGTAATTGCAGTAGCTAGTGGTAAGGGCGGTGTTGGAAAATCTACAGTTGCACTAAACTTAGCTTTAGCATTAGGAAAAACTGGTGCTAAGGTAGGTTTGCTAGATGCTGATATCTATGGTCCAAGCATTCCGTTAATGCTTGGTATGAAAGATGCTGGAATGCAAGTGAAAAAGAATGATGATGGTATTGACTTACTGGAACCAGTTGAATCAAATGGTATCAAAGTTATTTCTTTTGGTTTTTTTGCAGAACAAGAACATCAAGCTGCAATATATAGGGGTCCAATAATTTCTGGTATTTTAAAACAATTTTTAACTCAAGCCGATTGGTCTAATCTAGATTATCTAATTGTTGATTTACCACCTGGTACTGGTGATATTCCATTAACACTTGCTCAGACTATACCGATAACAGGAATTCTTGTCGTTACAACACCACAAGAAGTTGCTAGTAATGTAGCAGTGAAAGCTATTGGAATGTTTCAAAAACTTAATGTTCCAATGTTAGGTGTTGTTGAAAATATGAGTCATTTTGAATGTTCTAAATGTAGTGAGAAACATTACATATTTGGTGAGGGTGGTGCACAGAAAATTAGTGAAAAATATAATTTGCCATTTCTTGGTGAAATTCCATTAAATTCTGGAATTATGAAAGGTTCAGATCTTGGTAAACCAATTATGTTAACGCAACCAGATTCAGCTAGTGCAAAAGCATTCACATCTTCTGCAAAAAACATTGCTGCACAATGTAGTATTGTGGCGGCAAAATTACAGGAAGAAATGCAAGCTGAGACACCATCAACAACGTAGAATTCTTTGCAACTACCAGAAAATCTTCGTGATCAATTTAAGATACCATTAGGTAATCTGATCAATGATACTAACCCTGAAAAGAATGAAATTATTAAAAAAATCTATTCTGAATCAAGTGTTATCACTGTAGGCGATAGAACAACAGAAGTTTTGTTAAATCTTGGATTAATCCCACACATTCAAGTGGTTGATGGCCTTGAAAAGAGAAACAAACGAAGCATACCGAAAGTTGAAACAATTAATGCAGAGTTAACATGTAATAACCCTGCAGGAGAAATAACAGATGAAGCAATATCTATAATAAAGAAAGCATTTTCATCAGAACCACATGTACGTATAGTTGTTAATGGTGAAGAAGATCTGCTAGTGTTACCTATTTGTATGAATGCGCCAGACGGTTTTATTGTAATGTATGGACAACCAAATGAAGGCATAGTGACTGTACAAATTACGCCTGACTTACGTGAGAAGGTTCAAAAATTACTTGATTTAATGTGATATGGGTATGATGAGTCGGTGGCTGTATGATCTATGATTACAACACTATATCTCTGACCCGATAATCTAATTATTATAAACAAACATAGAAGTAACTTTTGACATTTAGTAATAAACTCAAATTATAAAATTAATTATTATGAAATTGGGCCCTGACTTGAAACTTGTAATTCTTGAAAAAGTAGGAGTTTATTCAGAAAGATTTTCTATCCCAGAACCAAAGGTACTTTTTACACAAAAAGAAGTTTT
>Ga0208522_1002000_pt1 | contig 12548 bp, 10 predicted proteins | sample ETNtaG_25_FD_185763 | JGI IMG/M metagenome (GOLD analysis project Ga0208522, IMG submission 185763) | Marine microbial and viral communities from oxygen minimum zone, Eastern Pacific Ocean - ETNP201302SV86 (SPAdes) (version 2) | ecosystem: Environmental > Aquatic > Marine > Oceanic ... | reverse complement strand
TGCCTCTGCTCCTGAACCGCCAGGCTTATTGATCGGTGTGAGAGGCATGGAGGACCATCCTTTTTTCTCAATGACCGCCTGCATCAGACGAGCCATCTTATCTGCTCCCCCACCCTTACCGGCCATTATCACAAACTCAACCGGCTTCTTAGGCTCCCATGCATACAGGCTCATTGGGGAAAAAAGCAATGCAAGGCCTGTAAAAATCAACATGCAAAGCCCCAGGGGTTTCTTAAGCTTTTTAATCATATTTGCTCCTTTGACTATAATTGGAAATTGTTCCGGGAAGCATGCGCCAGAACGGGAAAAGCATCACCATATGCAGGTTTGAATTAAATGTCAAGAAATAATAAATGTTTACCTGAATTACAAAAAAATATGACTCAGTAATAACTTTTCTGTAAGGTAAATGACAAAAAATCATTAGACAAAATATTCTACTTCGGAAATCTTCATTCTTACTGAAGAAGAATGTAATATTTTCAAGTGATTTAGATTAAAATTTTACTCTTCTGCAACTACACGCTGAGTCTGGATTCCCAGGTTTTCAATGCCCAGGCGTATTGTCTGTCCTGGACGCAGGTATATGGGTTCCGGTTTTTGTCCCATACCAACTCCGGGCGGGGTCCCTGTTGAAATTACATCACCGGTATTAAGAGAGAAGAACTGGCTGAGATAATGGATTAAATACGCAACTCCATACACCATTGTCTTAGTGTTGCCGTCCTGATAACGTTTTCCATCAACTTCCAGCCAGAGGTCCAGAACTTGAGGGTCACCGACTTCATCTGGCGTTACAAGCCAAGGCCCTGTAGGTCCAAATGTGTCACAGCTTTTACCTTTCACCCATTGACCGGAGCGCTTCATCTGGAATTCTCGTTCAGAAACGTCATTTATCACACAATATCCAGCGACATGATCAAGGGCATTTTCTTGATCTACATATTTGGCCGGTTTACCTATCACAACACCAAGTTCAACTTCCCAGTCAGTTTTTGTTGAATTACGGGGAATAACAACATCATCATTTGGTCCGCAGATTGCGCTGTTGAACTTGGCAAAAATTATAGGTTCCGGTGGTACAGTTCCACCTGTTTCCTCTGCATGATCTGAATAATTAAGGCCGATGCAGATGAATTTGCCTATCTTGCCTATGCATGGCCCTAGGCGAGGCTCATCATTAACTTCAGGAAAAGATGATGTATCTGTATTACGCAATTTTTCCAGGTTTTCCGGTAAAAGATTTTCCTCAGAAATATCGCCAACCAGTCCGGAAAGGTCTCGGAGAGTTCCAGAATCATCAAGTAATCCCGGTTTTTCTTTTCCGGGGCTTCCAAATCTTAGTAATTTCATATTTTTTCAAAATCTATTTTGTTAAATGATTTTTCCGGAATCATCTTGACATTCCAGGAAAATTCAAGCAGTTGTTACATTGACTCTTAGAAAGCTAATATATTTGATCACCATCAAGTCAGCGTAGAATTGGCCATTAAAATATTTTGAAATCTGAAACTAATGTATTTCAGTTCAGTATGTCAATAAAATATTTTGAAATTAGTATGAATTTAAAAAGTTGATTGACTTGCAAAACCAGATACCCCAATCTCATCTGACTTGTGGTTATTCTATTCATTTGGTGCAACAGGTTTTCATATGGATCAAATTTCTGTGATGATTTAATATGAATTTCGCTTTACAAATGCTCCAATAAATTGAAAACAAAATAAAATGATTCAAAGAGTTAAAAAAACTGTTAAAAAACGTTTTCAAGGGGCATCAGAAAGCAAACAAAAAGAATTTATGGCTCAATTAGTTCTGAATGAGTTTGATGTATTTTACAATAGATTTAAAGAGATTACAGAATCAGCAAAGGACGCATTTGAAAACTGTGATTTTCAGGAGTCACTTCAAATCAGTCAGAAAAGACTGTCTCAGTACGGTGTCAGCATGTACGGGTTGGGTGACGAAATTACTAAATCTTTTCCTGATGTGTCAAAGAACCAGGAATTTTGGGATGGAGTTGAAGATAATTTTCGACAGTTTGTTGAATACAGGTATGAAGGGGATCTTGCTTTAGCATATCTGCATTCGGTTAGAAGGGCAATTTTCAGGGGAGAATGGACTCCTGTTGATTATTCATTTGGAGTTTCAAGTGACTCAAAAACAATTTTTAACAGTTTTCTTATGGTTACTTTCCATACAGATGACTTTGACAGTTCACTTGTACTTAAGATACTTCGTGTTCTAGGCTTCAAAGCAAAGTTTCGTCAGCCTGAAAATGAAGCGAAACTGGCTGCAGTGAAGATAAAGTCTGAACTTAAAGAACAGCATGAAAATTATAAAATACAAAAAGTAGAAATTATCAAAGGCGGTTTTTTCCGTAATCGAGGAGCATATATTGTTGGTAGAATTATCCTTAATGATTCTGCAGTGCTACCGCTAATCATAGCCTTATTGAACGGAGATGATGGTATTTATATTGATGCAATTTTCACTTCAGATTCAGCTACACACAATCTATTCAGTACAACTCGAGCAAATTTTCATGTTAACAACCATTACTACCATGAACTGTCTGAATTTCTGCACAGCATAATGCCCATGCGTACTCTGGGCCTTCATTATTCAACAATTGGGTTCAATCATTTTGGTAAAGTCGCTGTCATGCAGGAATTAAAGGAGGATTTGGTTTCGTCAGATGGAATTTTCGATTTTTCAATTGGTTTTATGGGTACGGTAGCCATTGGTTTTCAGTCTCCCAAAGCAACATATAACCTGAAGGTCATTCGCAACTCTCCAACCAGTCATTACAAGTGGGGCGAATTTGAAGGTGTTTCTTCTGTTCTATCCAAATACAGTCTTGTGCATGTTATTAACCGAACAGGGAGTATGCTGGACAATATAATATTTTATAATGTGAAGCTTGAAAAAAAGTGGTTTTCAGATGCATTGATTGAAGAATTGTTGACCAGTGCAAGTGAGTGCGTGAGTTATCAGGGTGATGCACTGTTTTTCAGACATTTGATAGTACAGAGCAGGCTTACCCCTCTACCTGTTTTCCTTGAAACGGCATCTCAGGCTGATAGTGAAACTGCTATAGTGAATTTGGGATATTGCATTAAAAACAACATAGCGGCAAATATCTTCAACAAGGACCTTGATGCCAGAAATTACGGTGTTGGCGGATACAGCAAAGTATACCTTTTTGACTATGACGCTTTGGAGCAGTTTGCTGAAGTTAAGGTACGTACTAATAAGCATAAGTTTGAAGGTGAGGAAGATGTACCAGACTGGTTTTTTGAGGAAGGGGTGGTGTTTTTGCCTGAGGAAATAGAATCTGGTTTGAGAATTCCCAACCGCTCTTTGCGAAAATTGTTCAGGGAAGTGCATGGTGACTTATTGGAAGTTGATTATTACATAAAAATCCAGGAGGAACTTAATTCCGGAAAAGTGCCCAGTGTGCGTGTTTATCCAGAATGGTGTCAGATTAGTAAAAGTTAAATACGTTAATATTCACTTTAATTTCCTAAAAAATTTGCTTCACAGAAGGATTGGTGTCTTAAATTATTCCGTTTTGAAAAAATTAATTTAAATTGTTAATGAACTTGATCAAAATTTTTGCAAGAATGTACGATTTAAATTTCGCACGAAATATTAAAATTCAGAGACTATCTCTCTTAATTCAGCAGATTATGATTACAAAAAAGTTGTTTGCAGAATTTGACATAAGTTGCTGTTATCAAATAATTAATCTTAAATGAAAAATATGAAATGAAAGTATGTGTTGTAGGTGCAGGAGCGATTGGCGGTTACATGGCAGTTCATATCGCAAATGCAGGACACGAAGTTTCAGTAATTGCAAGAGGTCCCCACCTGGTTGCTATCAAGGATAAAGGTTTGAAGCTGATTGAAGCAGAAACAGAATTTGTTGCAAACAAACTGGTGGCCACAAACGATATTAAAGAACTGGGTTCAGTAGATGTGGTACTTCTGGCTCTCAAAGCTCATCAGATTTTTCCAATTGTAAATGATTTGTCTCTGCTTTTAGGTAAAGACACAGTAGTTGTCACTTTACAAAACGGTATTCCATGGTGGTATTTTCAGAACTTTGAAGGCAAACATTCCGGCCTGGTAGTTGAATCCGTTGATCCCGGAGGTGTGCTTTTCAACAACTTGGATCCTGATCGAATAATCGGATGTATTGCTTATCCTGCAACAACAATTGAAGAACCCGGGGTAATCAAGCATATTGAGGGTAATCGTTTTCCGGTAGGTGAGCTAAACGGACAGGAAACAGCAAGAGTTCAAAGAGTCTCACAGTTATTTACAGAATCAGGTTTCAGAGCAAGAATTCTTGATGATATACGCTCAGAAATATGGCTTAAACTATGGGGTAACCTGACTTTCAACCCTATCAGCGCACTTACGCACTCAACTCTAGTAGATATCTGCCAGTTTGATTTGACAAGGGACCTTGTTGCTAAAATGATGAAAGAAGCCCAGGTAGTAGGGGAAAGTTTAGGAGCACATTTTCGTGTACCTATAGAGAAGAGAATTTCAGGTGCAGAGATGGTTGGAAAACACAAAACCTCAATGCTTCAGGATGTTGAAGCAGGAAAGCCAATGGAAATTGAAGGAATGCTTGGTGCGGTTATAGAGTTGGCTGATGTAGTCGGAGTGCAAACTCCTACTTTGAGGGCAATTTACTCATGTGTAAGTCTGCTGGATAAAACGGTACAGGAGGAAAAAGTAAGCATAAAGGGAAGTCCTTTGAGTTAAAACTGCTTAATTTTGTTAATTTTTTTTATTTAAATAGTCATGGACTTAGGGGTTACAAAGAAAGTTCGACCGTTGATTGAAGCGGTACGCGAAATGGTTAATGATGAAATTGTGCCCTTGGAAGCAGAATTTTATCAGGAAGTTGAAAATGCAGAAAACCGTTTCAGCTTCACTCCCCGAATGACTGAGATACTTGAAGGCTTGAAGGAAAAAGCCCGTGACCGAGGACTCTGGAATTTCTGGCTCAATGACAGTAAGTTAGGTCATGGTCTGAGTACGGTTGAATATGCTTATCTTGCACAGGAGATGAGGTCTCCATTTCAGGCAGAGGTTTTTAACTGTTCAGCACCTGATACAGGCAATATGGAAGTATTGTTAAAATACGGATCTGATGCTCATAAGCAACGCTGGCTCACACCATTGCTAGATGGAAAAATCCGTTCAGCATATTTGATGACAGAGCCTGATGTTGCTTCCTCAGACGCGACCAACATTCAAATGAGCTGTGTAAGGAAGGGGAATGAGTATGTATTGAATGGTGAGAAATGGTGGAGTTCCGGAGCAGGAGACCCGCGATGCAATCTTTATATCGTGATGGTGCGTACAGCTGAAGATGGAACTCCTAAGCATCGGCGCAACTCAATGCTGTTGGTTCCGTCTGATAGTGCTGGAATTGAAATTTTGCGTCCTATGCAGGTATATGGTCATGATGAAGCACCACACGGACATATGCATATCCGCTTCAGCAATGTCGTAGTTCCTTTGGAAAACCTGCTGCTTGAAGAAGGAAGTGGTTTTGAAATAAGCCAGGGACGTCTTGGACCTGGACGCATACATCACTGCATGAGGGCTGTCGGGCAGGCTGAGCTGGCTCTGGAATTGATGTGCCAAAGGTCTCTGCAGCGTGAAGCATTTGGCAAAAAACTGTCAGATCTTGGAGCAAACTATGACATCATAGCAGAATGTAGAATGGAGATAGAACAGGCTCGCCTGCTTTGTCTGAAGGCTGCATGGATGATGGATAATGCTGACGCGAAAACTGTAGCTCCTTGGATTCATCAGGTTAAGGTTGTTGCTCCCAGGATGGCACTTAAGGTTGTGGATGAAGCAATTCAGCTTTACGGAGGGGAGGGAGTTAGCCAGGATACCCCTCTTAGCAAAATGTGGATGCTTCTCCGTACTATTCGTCTGGCAGATGGTCCTGATGCTGTACATAGAAGACAAATAGCCAGGGCGGAACTGCGTCAGTATACCGACATGAAACTCTGATAAATGGAGTCCTCGGATTCAGAACTTGATCTTATCCGTGTGGAAAAAGCATTCCGTAAAAGAATGCCTGGTTTCTGTGGACCTCTCACTGCTGAAAAGACACCTCACGGACAGTCCAATCCAACCTACATAATTTCTAGTCAGTCTGGGAAATACGTTCTGCGGCGAAAACCGGATGGTTTGCTGCTGCCCTCAGCGCATGCGGTTGAACGTGAATACCGTGTAATGACAGCATTAGCTGAATCGGACCTCCCTGTACCACGTACCCACTTTCTTTGTGAAGACCCGGAAGAAATTGGTGCTGTCTTCTTTGTTATGGATTATGTTTCCGGAAATGTATTTACAGATCCAGGACTGCCGGGTCTTTCAATAAGTGAACGAGAGTCCGTATATGATCAGATGAACCTGGGACTTGCAAAACTGCACAAACTGAATCCGGAAATGCTGGGCCTGAGTGATTTTGGCAGGCCAGGGAATTATTTCGAACGTCAGTATTCACGCTGGTCCAGGCAATATGAGGCATCTGCCACTGAGCACTTTTCTGAAATGGAGGATCTTCAGCAATGGCTTAAGAACAATATTCCGGAGGAAGATGGGGCCCCATGTCTGGTTCATGGAGACTGGCGTATCGATAACCTTATTTATAAAACTGGTTCTTTTCACCTGGCTGCGGTAATTGACTGGGAAATCTCTACATTGGGTAATCCCCAGGCTGATCTTGGGACGCAATTAATGCAATGGGAAATGCCAGCTGGTGATGAAACAAGGGGACTTAGCGAGCTTGACCGCAAATCTCTTGGTATTCCAAATAATACTGATTATGTTGAGAATTACGCAAGACGTGTTGGTATGACAGAAATACCTGATTTAACCTTTGCTGTGGCCTTCAGTTTTTTCCGCATGGCTGCCATCATGCAGGGTATCAAGAAGCGGGTACTTGACGGAAATGCCTCTAATCCGGAATGGGGAATCAAGGGCATGAATTTCATTCCGCTATTTGTGAGGAAGGCACTTGAATATATAAAGAACAAAGACTGAATTTACATAAAAAAATAAAAAAAGTCTTATTGAAGGTGGTTTATAATATTTTTGTGTAAGGTCAGCAATCTCAAGTTTCTGTTTTTGATCAGGAAAGTTCAGGAATTATTTGATTTATTTTCATTTGTCCTTGAAGGCACCCAGCAATAACCATCGTTATCAAGAATGTAGCACTCCCTCAGGCCATGAGGCCTGTCTTCACTTTTTTTAAGTATGACAAAATCTAGCTTTCTGGCCCTCACTTCACATTCATCAGGATCAATTTCATATAGACGCAATTCAACCCCTGCTCCGCGGGCACCCTCCTGGGGCAGTAAAGAAGGTAGGGGGTTTGAATGATAGGTATGGTCTGCGTGAAGCTGGAAGTAGGTTCTGCCTGATTGAACCACCGCAAAATCCTGGTTATCACGATGAACTTTCATTTGTAGAACCTCTCTTAGAAAATTAACCGAAGCAAGTACATCCTTAACAATGAGGTTGATTCCAAATCCCCTCAGTTTTCTGCCGAATTCTGCCGCTTCGGCCTCACGGGCAGTTTTAGGATTCATAATTTTAAAAGAAAAAAATTATTCTTTCAAATAAAATTGTGTACGAATTATATGAAAGGATATAACAGTAATTACCAAAAAAGCACCAAGTATCATTGTAATGCTTGGCCTTTCTCCAATAGCAATCCATACCCAAAATGGTCCTATAACCATTTCCAGCAGCATAACTAAGCTTACGATTGAGGAAGTTGTATATCGTGGGGCTATGCTGATCAGCCCGAATGAGACTGGGAGTATTAGTACTCCCATGGTAAGTATTGTCCAGACAGGTGCTGTAAATATAGTGCCTTCAGCACTCAATAAAAAACCAAAAATACCGCTTAACAATGATCCAATAGCAGCAGCAGGTATCACTTCAAGTTCTCGGTATTTTCTTACCATTGTGAAAGCCAGTGCCAATCCGGACGCTGTAATACAGCCATAAATAGCACCCAGCACTGTTGATCCTTCAGGCTGTCCTATGGCATTGTTTCCGTCACTTACAACAATAACAACCCCAACCATCGCGAAGATTATAGTTGCCCAGCCACCCCATCCCTGTGATTCTTTCATAAGAAAAACTGAAAGGAATGCAGCAAACACGGGCATTGTGGCCACCGCAGTAAGTACAACCATGACGGAAGTTTCCTGGATACCAAGCGTGAAAGTCACGGAATTAATAGCAAAAGCAAATATTACTATTATTCCCGGCCAGCTGTAAATGGAACTTATCTTCTTTTCTTTATTAGAAAATTGGAAAAAGCGCCAGAATATCAGAAGGGTAATCCCCATCAAAAAACCTCTCCAGCCCATCAAAGGCCACCTGTCAAGATTTGAAAATCTCATCACCATGGTATCTGGCGTCAGTATTAACACACCAATCAGAGCAAGGAAATTTCCATAACTTTTTGGACGGTTTCTGAAAAATCGGTTTATAAGAAAATTTTCATTCATTAGGTAGTGCTATCATTTACGTTTTCTTTCCAGAATGCTTCCAACTCCACACCCAGACCATCTGCAAGGCGGTTTACATAGGCGTAATAGCCAGTAACCTGCACAATGTCCAGTATACCGGCATTACTGAAACCAGCATCCCTTAATTCCTGTACGTCAGCCTCTTCCATATTCCATGGTTCTAGAGAGAGCTTTACTGCATAACCCAGCATTTTTTTATCCTGGTCTGATATTGGTGATGTTTTGTAATCCTTGACAAATTGTTTAACAAACTCATCATCATTTGTGATTTTACGGAGTCCCGCTCCGTGGTGAATTATTCAGTAATGGCATTGGTTGACGTTTGAAACTACAACAGCAATCATTTCACGCTGTTTGTAAGATAAATCCTTAGTACCTTTCATTGCTGAAAGATAAAGCTCATAGTGGCCTTTCAGAGTATTAACATTCAGGCTGTGGATTTTCATGATGTTATCCACTCCTCCCCATGGTTCGCGTAATTTGTCGTACCATTCCTTAAGCTCGGCTTCTGCTTTGTCTTCCTGTATCATTGGAATCCATGCCATATTTTCTCCTCTGAAAGTCGTTTAATTTAATGTTTTCAAGAACTTGTAAATGCTTTCAAAATGCTGACTTTTAACCAGCCCGATTCCAAAAACGTTGTTTTAAGATGAAGTTTAATTAAGTTTTGTAAAAGCAGTCTTTTATCCATGAAGGAAAAGAGATTACTTGAATTGAATACTGGATGCAAGAATTGTCAATCTGTCTTAATTTTAATTATTATCTACCCAAAAGCCATTCTTGCAAAAATAACTTTTTGATGTAACATACGTGACTCCCTGATTGTAAAAAATTATCTCACTTAAAAATTATTAAAGTATTATTGAAATGTTTTATGAACCTGTAAAAAATAATCATGGACTGTCCAAAAATCCGTTTAACAGTCTGGTTGTTCCCCGTCCGATAGGCTGGATCAGTTCCATTGATACTGAGGGAATTGTAAACCTTGCACCATACAGTTTTTTCAACGCGGTATGTTACAGACCGCCTACAGTTATGTTTGCTTCCGGTCCAGGTAGCGGTACCGACGGTATGAAGGATTCCCTCAGGAACGTAGAAGCTACTGGTGAATTTGTGTGCAACCTGGCCACTTGGGAAACAAGAGAGCAGATGAACCAGACCTCTGCTTCAGTTTCATCCAAAACAGATGAAATGGAGCTATCAGGTTTAACTCCACTCAGTTCAAACCTGGTAAATGTTCCTCGTGTTGCAGAAACACCTGTTAACCTGGAATGTCGTTACCTGAAAAGTGTCCGTGTGCCAAGTTGGGATGAGAAGGACAGATATTTTATTGTACTTGGTGAAGTAATTGGTATTCACATACGTGATGAATATTTAACGGAAGACGGCCTGGTAAATATCGCAAAAATAAACCCCATTGGAAGAATGGGATATAATGACTATACCAGTGTAAGCGGCAACACAATATTCACTATGGTTCGACCGGATTGATTCTATAGGATTCATCAGGGAATTGATTCCAAAACTTCCAGAAGCTCTCTATTATAGTCCGGATTCTGGTATCGTTGAGTGTTTACAAAGTTTTCCACACTCAAATCTGTGGTTTGAACAGCAAGATGGAGTACTTCTGTTGATTCATTTCCCCTGTCTTCTTTTGCCAGAGATGCGGCTAAATAAAAAAGACTTTCTCGATTTGGTGTTTTTATCTTTTTAAAACAGTTTATGGCTTCTTTATAATTCTTTAACCAGTAATGACACATTCCTTCATCAACATATAAGTCATCAGGACAGAATGGGTTTATCCTCATAGCCCAGTGTACTGTCTCAAGAGCTTTCTCTGGATCTCCTAGATAAACTAGCAAAGCAGCGTTTTTCCCCATTATGTAAGCGTCACTTGGACAAAGTTGTTTGGCCCTTTCATGGTGGTGCCTGGCAATTTCAAAGTTCTCCTTTTCCAGTGATATGGCTCCCATAATTCTATGTGCCTCATGATCATTAGGATCAATATCCAAAGCCTTGGTTACTGAAGCAATACATTTATCCAGAACGCTGTCCCAGGATTCATCCGAATTCCATCTTCTGTAATTTGCCATGGAACAGGCCTTCCATGCATAAGCCCTGGCATAGTTTGAATCAATTTCAATTGCCTTTTCGAAGAGTTCTAAAGCTTGTTTTGCATGCTTAGCTGTGACATTGCTTTTCCTGTGGTGTTCAAGTCCTTGAAGGACAAGATCATAAGCAGTCAGGTTCTCGGTCCTGGTACTTGTTAATAGTTTCACTTCATCATCCTCTACTCTTCCTGCAATTGTTGAGACTATTGTATCTACTATTTCATCATGAATATCGAAAATGTCTTCGATTGTTGTGTCGAAATTATGGGACCAGACTGTACTTTCCCGGTCAGCAGCTACTAACTTTGCTCCAATACGTATTTTCCCCCCCAGCTTTCGCACACTACCTTCAAGGATATACCTTACACCAAGTTCTTCCCCAATCTGTTTCGGGGTTTTTGATTTATCTTTATAGCTAAAACTGGCATTCCCTGAAACAACAAGCATCTTACTGAATTTTGAAAGAGATGAAATCAGGTCTTCAGAGAAACCTTCACAAAAATATTCCTGTTCCTCGTCTCTGCCAAGGTTTTTAAATAGCATAACCGCTAGTGAACCCGGTTCAGCACGTTCCAGTTTCAACTGTGGTGTATCTTCATAATTTAAAAAGCGTTCAATTCCTTTATTTTGAACAACAAAATAAGCCTGAACCGGTTCAGTAATATTTTTCAATTTAAGTGCTCCTGCATCTTCAAAAGATACCTGCAGTTTTTGATTAATCAGATCAAACACCTGCTTAGAGATACAAATACCTGATGGCTGTGCAGCAGATTCGAGTCTTGCAGCAACATTAACTGCATCGCCAAACAGATTCCCTTTAGATACCATCACATCTCCGATATTGATTCCAATCCTGAAAATCATCTGGTGGTCTTCAGGGGCATTTTGGTTCATATCCTTCATCTTGCTCTGTATCTGGACGGCACACTCAGTAGCCTTGACAGGACTTACAAATTCTGCGATCACGCTATCACCTGCACCGCCGAAAACAGTTCCATTGTGCTCTGCAATTACATTGTCAATTACCTCTCTTCTTTCGCCAAGTATCTGAAGTGTCTTTTCCTCGTTTTTTCCCATCATTTTGCTGAAACCAACAACATCAGAGGCAAAAATAGTGCTGAGTTTTCTTTCCATTTGATTAAAAGATATTGATGTTCGAATAAATATTAAAATCCATTAAATGTATCTGATACTCCCGAAGAGAGAACTGTATCCAAAATATATTTTAGAGTCAACCTAATATCAGAGCAGTTTGAACATGAATATATATTCAGGACAGAAATTTTTTAATTAAGAATAAACTCAATTTTATACCTTTAGAAGCCATTTTCAAAAATTTATTGGCTGGAAGTTAAACCTGCATCAGACTAAGGTATTTGTCTTTACAATTTATTTCACTAAATCATTATTGAATTATATTTAAATACTGAAAATTACCTTTAATTTTACGGAAAGAAAGTAATCTATGACAAAATGGATTAGATTTAATTATAAACAGGATACAAGCTTATTTGGCACACTGGATGGAGACTCTGTTGATGAATATGAGGGAGATCTTTTTGAAAATCCTAAACTAACTGGTCGAAAAATTCCAATTAATGAAGTTCAAGTGCAGGCACCGCTGGAACCTCATTCAATTTTTGCTTTATGGAATAATTTTCATGAACGTGCAGAAAAGGAAGAACAGACAATCCCTGATGTACCGCTTTATTTCATGAAGCCCCTTACCAGCGTGATTGGCCCTGAACAGACTATTTATAGACCTCGAGGACATCAGGGAAGGGTAATATTTGAAGCAGAGCTTGGTATTGTTATCGGTTCAAAATGCAGAGAAGTGGGCGAGTCAGAA
>Ga0208522_1001999_pt1 | contig 12558 bp, 18 predicted proteins | sample ETNtaG_25_FD_185763 | JGI IMG/M metagenome (GOLD analysis project Ga0208522, IMG submission 185763) | Marine microbial and viral communities from oxygen minimum zone, Eastern Pacific Ocean - ETNP201302SV86 (SPAdes) (version 2) | ecosystem: Environmental > Aquatic > Marine > Oceanic ... | reverse complement strand
TGAACTACGACACAGGCCCTCGTTCTGTCAGCTCACGAGGGCGGCGAGGTTCGTGCGGATCCGTTTTGCCATCTCGCCCTCGGGAATGCCGAATGACGACGCCAGCATTGAGGTGGCCCTGCCGACATCGGCTGGCCGGGCAGCGTCGTCTCCCTCTCGCGCGAACGGACCGTCTGTCTCCGTCAGGATCCGGTCGATCGGGACCACGGTCCTGACGATGGCCGACATCCGGTCGGACTGCATCATCGCCGCGTTGATCGAGAACCAGCATCCAAGGTCGACGGCTCGCCGCGCTTCGGCCTTGCTGCCGGAGAACCAGTGCAGGACGACGTTCGACCGTCCCCGGGGTAGGTGCGCCTCCACCATGTCCAGAACCAGCGTGGCCGCGCGGACACTGTGGACCGAGAGCACCTTGTCACCGGCAGACGCGCACGCCACTAGGACGCGTCGGAACACCTCGCGCTGGCGCTCCAGGGAACGGAAGTGGGCAGGTCCGGCGTCGAGGCCGACCTCTCCGACGTACCGTGTCTCGGGAAGCAGCGCCTCGAACAGGGCGATCTCGTCCCCGTGGTCCGCGACAAGCTGCGGGTGCAGGCCGAGTGCCGCCCTGACGTGTCGGGTCGCCGAAGCGAGATTGTGGTTGCGCCGCCAAGCGCGAGGCGTCGTCGTCACGGCGAGGGTGTAGAGCCCCGCCGCGTCGCACTCGCGCTCCTCGAAGTCCGGGAAGAGGTCGAGGTGGCAGTGGAAGTCGACCAGGGCCTCAGCCATCGCGACCATCAAGCGGCCTCGCCTCGACGTCTTCGAGGACCTCGGCGACTTCCGCCATGCCGCGTCGGTAGACGCCGACGAGGTCTGGCACGATGGCGGCGTCCTCCAGCAGCGGGCCCGGCTTGTAGACCCATGTCTCGGGCAGTTCCGGCCTCTCCCGAAGGCGGGCGATCGCGTATTGGAAACCTCGCACCTGCCGTCCCTTAGCTTTGGTCGTATCGAGGACCTCGGAGGTGAGGTCGTCGAGTGCATACCCGGTTTCGTCCCTGCCGTCCCACGGCGTCCGCAGGAGCGAGGCGCGACGGATAATGCAGGGGAGGCAGTAGCCGCAATGGGCGTGGTCGCCCGCATACCAGCGCCTCGTCGACGGGTGCGCGCAGGACAGCGACCAGCGGCGCCAGCGCCTCGAGGGCGGCCGGGTTCGCGCATCCGTCGACCATCTCACCCTTGGTGCGGTCCCAGTAGGGGTTCACGACGCGGCCCCGGATGCCGACGGTCGCGAGCAGCTCGTTCCAGCGGTGGATGTAGAACGGATGCGTCGTCCGCGTGCTGTTGCTTCCCACCCGCGTGACGTCGAGCGGCACGTTCAGGAAGATCAGGCCGTTCTCCGGAACCCGGAGGTCGAACGGTCGGGCGAACGCCGACCCGGCGAACGCCGCGGCCGCGAAAAACAGGAAGGACCGCCCGCGGGTGGAGTTCTCGCCTCCGATTCCGGCGACGAGGTTGCTCGGGATGGTCATGGCCAGGCGGAGCCGGACCGGACGCGCGTGATCTGCCTGACGGGCCGCGAGCTCGCGGAACAGCCTGCCTTGGGGCGCGCTCACGCCGCCTTCGCCGCCGTGGCTGACGAAAAGGGGAAACCCCCCCTCGTGAAGTTCGTCGACTGCCCCGATGAGACTGTCGAGACCGCCGGAGAACAGGGAGACCCCCGTGAACGGATGTCGTGTCCGCGATCTCGGCTGACGCGACAGAGGCGGGCGGCCGGAGCGAGGCAGGGGCGGAAGCGGACCGCCCACAGGTCGCCGGTCAGGAACCGGAGCATGCGCTCTAGGACGGCGGTCGCCCGATCCCAGACGGCGACGTCGGAGACGGGAACGACGATGCTGATCTCACGCATCCACCCGTCCTGTGAGGCCTGCACCCGGTTCAGCCGCGTGTCCGCGGCATGGACGTGGGCCGCCAACGTGATCAGGTCGATGCCGACCGCAGTGGGAGTCAGGTGCCAGCCAGCGAGGTGCTTCAGGGCGCGGTCCACACCGAAACGCAGGCTTCCCGCGGCGTCGAGGAGGTCGAGAGTGGTCGCGACCGTGTCCACGGCGCGCGGCGGCCGGAAGGCGTCGGCGGGCCCCAAGCGTCCGAAGATGATATGCTTGGTCATGCGTCGCCTCTCTCTGGACCGTCGGCGTAGCCTTCGAGCACGCCCATGGCCATTGTATAGATCCGTTCGATCGCCGAACGGACGCCGGCACCGGACATCAGTCGGCCGACCCCCGCCATCGCGGACCTCACCGCGCCGTCGACGAAGTCCCGGACGTCGGCCTCGGCCGACGCCGCGTCCTCGATGCTGTCGGGAAGGAGCACGATCCCATTGGCCACCGCGTTCTTCAGTCGGTTGTCGATCGTCCCGACGATGAACCGCTCGATTTATGCGCGGTATCCCAAATGAGGTTGATGCATATCGCTACTGCGGCGGCCATCAGCCTCGGCTTTGTCGGCCTCGCCGCGGCGCATGAGTTCAAAGCTGGAGGTCTCACGATCGACCATCCGTCATCCCGCCCGACACTGCCAACGGCGAGGGTCGGGCGGGGTACTCGTCCGTCAGCAGCAGCGATGGAAGTTGAGCAGATCGGCTACCGTCGCGGGCAGGTTCGCGAGCCACGAGTAGCCGGTGGAGGACGGCGTCGCACGGATGCGTCCTGTCAAGGACGAAATCCTCATCAGGCCAGATGCGACGGTCACGCTCGATCCCGGGAGAGGCGCCTACCCGTGGCGGTGAAACGCTGCGGGGTGAACGCAGCAGGACGAACTTAGCGCAGTCATGAGCCTTCGAGCGTTTCCAGAACCGCGCAGTCCGGCACATCACCTCCCGAACATCGGGCCGCCGCCGCCGCAAGCACTATCTCAATCCGTCTGAGGTCTGCAATCTTCGTCCGCACGTTCGAAAGGTGGCGTTCGGTACGCTCCTTGATCTCCGCACAAGTCTGGTCGCCGCCGTCAACGAGGTCGAGAAGCCCCCGAATCTCCTCGATCGAGAACCCAAGCTCTCTGGCGCGCAGGATGAATTTCAGCCGCGAGACATGATCCGAGCCGTAGACCCGGTAGCCTGCCGCCGTGCGCGGCGGATCGGGCATCATACCGATCTTCTCATAATAGCGGACGGTTTCGAGATTGCAGCCGGTTCGTCGCGCCAGCTCAGCGCGCCGCAGACCCCTCCCGGACGCGTGATCGCTCATCGCGAAAAACCCTCTTGAGCCTGTAGTTGCTACAGACCTTATAGAAGATCGAGCGGAGGATCGAAAGGCGAAGATGATGAGCATCACGAACCGGGAACGTTGGCATCCCGCGGAGGAAGTCGGAAGCCGCCGGAAGGACTGGTTCGCGGCCGGAGGTGTCACTGGGGCGGTCTTCGCGTCAAGCTGCTGCATTGGGCCGCTGGCCCTTCTCTCGCTCGGCGTCTCGGGCGCATGGATCGGCAATCTGACTGCGCTCGAGCCCCTGAAGCCCTTGTTCGCAGCTATCGCGCTCCTCTTCATCGGCCTCGGGTTCCGGCAGGTCTACTTCCAGCCGAACACGATCTGCGAGCCCGGCTCCGTCTGCGCCCGGTCGCGATCAGCACTTCTTACCAGGACAGCTCTCTGGTCCGCCACTGTCCTAGTGCTCGTCGCGATCACGATCGACTGGTGGGCGCCGCTTCTTTACTGAGCAAGGAGGCTTTTCATGAAATCCTATTTCGCTTCCACCGCCGCAGCCGTCCTATTGGGGGCGCCGGCGATCCTGGCGATTCAGAGTTTGCCAGCCGCCGGTCAGACGGCATCCTCGCAAGCCGAACTCAAGACCGTGGTGTTCGACGTGGAGAACATGACCTGCGCGACCTGTCCGATAACTGTCCGTCTGGCCATGGAGGCCGTCGAGGGCGTGCGCTCCGTCAAGATCGATTTCGAGGCGAAAACCGCCACCGTCGTCTTCGACCCCGCGATTTCCAATACCGCGGGGATCCGCGCCGCCTCGACGAACGCCGGGTATCCGGCAGCGGCGCAAAGCTGACGTGCGATGAAGGATCGCACCATCACCAGGTCCGGCATCGTTGGCGCCGTGGTCGCCGCGATCTGCTGCTTCACCCCAATCCTCGTCATTGGCCTTGGCGCAGTCGGCCTGTCGGCCTGGCTCGGTTGGCTCGACTATGTGCTCTTGCCGGTGCTTTTCGTCGCGCTGGGGCTGATCGCCTACGGTCTTTGGCGTCAGCGCCGGGCGGCAGATTGCTGCACGCCCCCCACTCGATCGAATACCGAAGGACGCTGACATGGATGCATGCTGCTCAATGCCCCGCCAGGGCAGCTACGATCTCGCGGTGGTCGGCGCGGGTTCGGCCGGATTTTCCGCCGCCATCACCGCCGCGGACCTCGGTGCGCGGGTTGCCCTCATCGGCCACGGAACGATCGGCGGCACCTGCGTGAATGTCGGCTGCGTGCCGTCCAAGACAATGATCCGAGCGGCGGAAGCGCTGCACGGCGCCAGTGCTGCTGAACGGTTCCCGGGGCTCACCTGCGGAGTTCGGGTAACCGACTGGCCGTCGCTCATCGCAGCGAAGGACGATCTCGTTGCAAGCTTGCGGCAGAAGAAGTACGCGGACCTGCTGCCGGACTACGAAGCCGTGGACTACATCGAAGGCCAGGTGCGCTTCGAGGGCGACGCCCTCCTGGTCGATGGTGCGTCGCTCAGTGCGGGAAAAGTCATCATCGCAACCGGGGCATCGCCGGTGATCCCGGACATCGCCGGCATCAGGGACGTGCCGGTCCTGACCAGCACAACGGCGCTGGAACTGACCGAGCAGCCTGCCTCGCTCCTCGTCATCGGCGGCGGTTACATAGGCTGCGAACTCGCGCAGATGTTCGCGCGTCTGGGAACTGCGGTGACGCTCGTGACGCGGTCCCGTCTCCTGCCCGAAACCGAGCCCGAGGTTTCGGAGGCGCTGACGGCCTATCTTAGGGACGAGGGCGTAACGGTCCGGACCGGAGTCTTCTACCGTCGCATCGCGCGTCACGACGAAGGGGCCGTGCTCACCGTGCTCTCCGAAGGCAGGGAAGAGACACTGAGCGCCGCCCGCGTTCTGGCGACGACAGGCCGGCGTCCCAACGCGGAAATCCTGAACCTGACGGATGCCGGCGTCGAACTCGACTGGCGCGGCGCGGTCGTCGTCGACAACCGCATGCGGACCACCCGGCCCGGCGTCTATGCCGCGGGCGACGTCACCGGGCGCGACCAGTTCGTCTACATGGCAGCCTACGGCGCGAAACTTGCGGCGAAGAATGCGCTGAACGGCGACAGCCTGGTCTACGACAATGGAGCCATGCCTTGGGTCGTGTTCACGGATCCTCAGGTGGCGGGCGTAGGGCTGACCGAGGCCGGTGCACGCGCCGCGGGATGTGAGCCAAAGACCTCGGTCGTCCCGCTTGATCAGGTGCCGCGGGCACTGGTCGCCAGAGATACGCGCGGGCTGATCAAGCTCGTGGCCGACGCCAGGACCGACCGGCTGCTCGGTGGCCAGATCCTCGCGCCCGAGGGCGCCGACAGCATCCAGACACTTTCGATGGCGTTGAAGGTCGGCATGACGACGCGGGCGCTCGGTGAGACCATCTTCCCATATCTCACCACAGTGGAGGGCCTGAAGCTCGCCGCACAGGGATTCGGCAAGGATGTGGCTAAGCTATCCTGTTGCGCCGGTTGAAACATCGCGCCGCCCAAGACGTTTGCTGCGCAGCGAAGTGCAATGCCTCATGAACGCCCAGCAGGCGCCCTGGGCGGTCTCGCCCGACGATACGGAACAGAGGGAGCAGCGTGTCCGACCGGACCCGCCCTTCCGGGCCGAGATATTCGCCGACTACGCAGGTCTCGATGTCGACGAACCGGAGACGATAGCCGCAGGCATGGCCCTCCATTACACCTCCAGCGTTGGCAGGGGACCGGTCTACTGCGTGATGCGCCGGACGGCCGGGATGGACTCGCTCGGAGCGGTTGCCGCCGGCGGCGTGAGAATGTCCGTCATCCTGGACGGGTCAATGACCGACGCTCTCGGTCTCAGCCCGCCGGAAAGGGGGCGCGAGCTCCGGGATTGGCGACGGCCTCGCATGGACTTTCGCCGCGGCGGTGGCATCGGCCATTGTCAATTTCCGCTCTGACGAGGAGTCGGCCGAGCAAATCGTTCCCGAGATTCCGGGAGAATGGCGGCTGCGCCGGGCCGGTTCAGGCCGACGTCCCGAAGCCGGAGAACTCAGGGACGCTCATCGAGACGGCGATCGGATGACGGATAGTCGCCCAGGAATGCCGCTCCCGACGCTGGGCGGAGCCGACGTCCTCTGCGACATGGGCGCTCCGTTCGGCTGGACAGCCTCGCGGCGGCGCGTCCGCCAACTTCAAGGAAAGGAATGAACCATGGCTATCAGCTACGATCTTCTGATTATCGGCACCGGGACGGCAGCGATGGTTGCCGCGATGCGTGTGCGCGCGGCGGGGTGGAGCGTGGCGGTGGCGGATTTCCGCTCCTTCGGCGGCACCTGTGCCTTGAGAGGCTGCGACCCCAAGAAGATGATGATCGGCGGCGCCGATGCGGTCGACCACGCCTGGCGCATGCAGGGCCATGGCGTGGAAGGAGATACCCATCTCGAGTGGCCAGGTCTCCTCGCCTTCAAGCGCAGCTTCACCGTTCCGATTCCGGACAAGCACGAGCAGCGTTACGGAGAGAAGGGCATCGACACCTTTCACGGACGGGCGCGGTTTACCGGACCGAACACGCTCGACATCGGAGGCACGCCGGTCGAAGCGCGACATGTCCTGATCGCTGCCGGTGCGGAGCCGCTGCGGCTCGGCATCCCGGGCGAGGAGCACCTCATCGACAACGAGGGTTTTCTGGAGCTCGAGAGGCTGCCCAAGCGGATCGTGCTCGTCGGCGGCGGCTACATCGCTGCGGAGTTCTCCCACATCGCCGCCCGCGCCGGCGCCAAGGTGACGATCTTCCAGCATGGCGAGCGCATGCTGAAGCACTTCGATCCGGACCTCGTCGGCTGGCTGATGGACAAGTTTCGCGACCTTGGCATCGACGTTCGGACAGATGCAGAGGTGACCGCGATCGAGAAATCCGGAGAAGGCTATCGAGTTTCGGCGATGGACCTTGACGGCGAACTGACCGTAGAGGCCGATCTCGTCGTGCACGCCGCCGGGCGCAAGCCGGCTCTCACCGACCTCGATCTCGCCGCCGCCGGGATCAAGCACGAGAACGGGCGGCTCGTCCTGAACGCGCACCTTCAAAGCGTATCCAATCCGACGGTCTACGCCGCCGGCGACGCCGCTCAGATGGGACCGCCGCTCACCCCTGTTTCGAGCCATGACGCCAAGGTCGCTGCCGCCAATCTGCTCGAAGGCAACAAGCAGAGGCCAAACTACGACGGCGTGCCGAGCGTCGCCTTCACGATTCCGCCGATCGCCGCTGTGGGGCTCACCGAGGCCGAAGCGCGGGATAAGGGCATGAAGTTCGGGATGAAGAGCGCCCGCGCGGAGGGGTGGTTCACGGCGCGTCAGGCGGCGGAGAAGATCTACGGCTTCAAGGTGCTGGTGGACAAAGAGACCGACCTCGTCCTCGGGGCGCACTTGGTCGGTCCGCATGCCGATGAGGTCATCAATATCTTCGCACTTGCGATCCGCCACGGGATCACGGCCGAGAAGCTCAAGTCGACCATGTTCGCCTATCCCAGCGGGGCGTCCGATATTGGATCCATGCTATAGACGTCGAGGGGGCGGGGCTGTCGGGGCCTATCCGGCGGAAGAGCTCACCCTAACGTATCAACGCTCCCGCTTAGGGTCTGGACGCCAGGATTGGCGTTCTTCAGCGCCGCAATGTAATTACGCGGGAAGAGCAGGTGGTTGACCGTTTCCATGCCCATAAAGTCAGCGATCTTGTTCGTGAAAGTCGAGCAGTTATAGGCGACGGCGTGCCAGAGCGGGCTGTTGCCCTGAAGCTGCCGGATCCGGCCAAGGATACGCTGATACTCTTCCGGTGTGAGTGCAATGGTCATCTCGTTCTGAAGATATCTAATCTCGGTGTCGCCGTCCGAGAAGCCGGTCTCGGATGGGACCGGGGCGATATGGCCCATGGTATAGACAGCGTTGCCGCCTGCGGGGTGAAGACCGGCGATCTCGGTCATGTTCGAGATGAGGACTCCCCCATTGTCGTAGGGGACGTTACCGCGCGAATCGAGTTCGCCGAAGGCGACGAACGAATGGCCGTAGCTTTCAGCATTACGGGCACGGAAAGAGATGAAGTAGGGCTTCGCCAACTGGCCAACGGCGCTTTGCCCCGACCAGGGTGTGAACCGAACCTGCTGATCGGTCCCGGTGAAGCTCGTGGCAGGAGCACCGACCGTCATGTTCGAATTCGAAGAAGTTGATGAGCAACCGGCAAAGACCGCGATCAAGATTGCGATCGCAGTGAATTTCGCAAGAAACTTTACCATGTCGGTCGATCCCAAACGCATCGTTGTTCAGCCTCTCCGGCATGAGCATGCACGACTTGCTGTGAAAATATGGAGAGAGGTGCAATCCCCTAGCGGCTGACTAAGGCCTAAGTTGGGTGGCGTCTAGGAAGCCGAGCTTGAGAGGACGACCTTCTTAAATTTCCGGTCCAGCCAGTGCCGCCGTGTCGACTGGCGCGGCGCCGGCGAGGGCGCTTTCATAGGCAGGGCCAAGCGCCCGCTGATCGTCGCGGATCCCGCGCTGGACATAGGACGGGATCGGCGCCACGCCGAGCGTCTCGTCGAGGGCGCCCGTCAGCCGATCCGGCGCAGCGAGCTGGCGTTCGCGGAGCCGATCGGTAATGACGCGCTGCCCTTTGCCGGGCGTGGTGGCGATAGCCGCCGTATTGTCCCGTAGGTTCGCGCCGAGATCTGCAACCACGCCGTCAGGGCCAAGCTCCCGAACGCGCCGGCCGGCGTCGGCGGGCGGAATGCCATCGTCGCGAAGACCGCGTACCACGGCCTTCGGTACGGTGCGCCCGGCCTGGTCCACAAGCTCGCGCATCGGTGTGGTCAGTGCGCCGCCGGTGGTGATGCCAGCGAGATCCAGCGCCCGCGACATCCCTTCATCCGACAGGGGATCGACGTTGCCCTGGTAGACATCGCCAGGCAGCGGCCTGGGAGCTACGGCGCTCTAGCCAGCGGACAACCGGCGATTTCCAGCTCCCAAGGGGGTCCTGTCGCCTTGTTGCCCCGGGTGATAGCCGGGCAACCCTGCTCCCACCACTTGGCGACAGTGTTGCGGTCTCGGTCGACGGCAGCGGCGACGCCCGCGAGGGACATCAACCGCCCCGATGCGCGCTCGCTGCGCGGCGCGGCGTGGTCGCCGCTCTCGTTCAGCACTCTTGCGCGGTCGTCTCGCCATGTGTCGGAACCCCTGTTTTGCAGAGACTCCGACAGGGTCCGGCGCAAGATTCGACGTCGGGGGTGCTTATGTTGATCCCGATTTTCAAAATTCGTAGACGGAGAACCAATGGGGTCGCGAATAACCCCACAGTGAACCGCGGCCCCAGGGACCCCGGGATTTCAGAAATCCGGATTTCAAGAATCCGCGCGGCGGCCTGTCGGCTGTGGTCTGCTAAGGGCGCCGCCTTGACGGCTGGCTGCCCGCGTACAACCCTGCGACCGCCGAGATGGAAGGGGTCGCATGGACGAAGACGAGAGCGGCAGATACTTCGTGAACAAGCGAAGCGATCGCTTCTACGCCGGGCGGCGGATCGGCGATCGCATCCGGATCATGAGCGAGATTGTCGAGGGCGATGTCGGGCAACATTTCGCTACCATTGGCGACGAGCTGGTCATCCGCCGGCCGCCAAAGGGACGCTTCGAAATCAAGGCTACCGTCTCGGAGGACGACCGCGACATCAAGACGCTGACGATTCAGAAGTGGCGCGTCATCGATGGCGTCCCGTACGACAGGACGTACTTCTCGTTCGTGGGTGGAGAGATCGATCGCCTTCTCGACTTCGTGCACCGAGTGAGAACCATCTATCTGCCCGGTCCGGAGAAGATGACGGTCGATCTCGACAGCCTCACCCAAGTGACGCTGACCGATGAGCAGGCCAAGGCCTTCCTGACCAATAACCCGGACTTCGTGATCGATGCGGCGACAAACGAGATCACGCAGCAGGACATCATAGCGCTGGCATATCGCAGAGGTGAGCTCGCCCGCTTTGAGCGCTTGCTGACCGACGGCGACTACTTCGAGGCCGAGCGAAAACGGTTGGACGTTCGCGGGCAGGAAGCGTTGTGGCAGGCGTTCTTCGAGGAGAACCCGTGGATCTTCGGGTACGGCCTGAGCTACGTGTTCACGTCCGCTCTGGAGGGTCGGAAACTGGAGCAGGTCGTCGCGGGGTATACTGTCTCAGGGGCAGGGAAGCGCGTCGACGGCCTCCTGAAAACCCAAGCCGGCGTGAACGCCCTGTGCTTCGTCGAAATCAAGACCCATGGCACCGCCCTCCTGAGGACGAATACCTATCGTCCCGGTACGTGGGCTCCTTCACCCGAACTCGTCGGTGGCGTGGCCCAGTGCCACGAGACGGTGCGGGCGGCCTCCGCTGCCATCGGCGAACGCCTCCATCCGACTGATGGAGACGGCAACCCAACGGGGGAGGACCTTCTCAACGTCCACCCGAGGGCGTTCCTCGTCATCGGTTCGCTTGATCAGTTTCAGGCGGAACGGGGGACCAACATCCAGAAATTCCGATGCTTTGAGGCGTTCAGGCGAAACCTGCACCAACCCGAGATCCTGACGTTCGACGAGCTGCTACACCGCGCCCGCTTCATCGTGGAGAGCCAAGAGAATCTGAGTGCTGGATCGCCCTCGGAAGATGAAGCGGCTTCATACGATCCGCCGGACGATTTGCCGTTCTAACGCATGACGGTCGTGATGGCACCGCTGTCTCGCCGTCTCTCTGCTGCCCACCGCCGCCGCCGTTCATCCTCCGGCATTGATAGCAGCGCATCGATCACCGCTAGGCACGTGCCGAGCTGCCCGTCCGCGCCGGCGCACGCATAACCGCGCAGATCCATTTCGATGGTCTCCCGTGCATCCTGCCAAAGCGCGGCGTCGCCGACGTGGCCGCTGCGGACGAGGCTCAGGTGCGGGGAGTCCGGCAGGCTACGCAGGATGTCGGCAATCTGGTGCGGTTCGACGGGATCAGCCTCAAGAATTGCGATGGCGGCGCGGAGCGCGGAGCCCGGTGCGGCTGCGGCGCTTCACCTTGTGCACGGTCGGCGCGACGGCGGCGAGCAGGCCTTGAGCCCGCTGTTCGTCCGGCGTGTCGTAGCGCCCCCTCAGCCGCTCCCTGGCGGTGCGCGGGACGAACGGGATCCGGATAGGCCGGAGTCGGTGTGTGCTCGCTGACATCTGCATCGCGGGTCTCCCTCTTTCGCACGGAGAGCCTGTTCGCCGGCTGCGCGGGCGTCAAACCGTCAGAGAGCACGGTAGCATTCGCCATAGGTCGCCATCACGAAAACGTGAAAACATGTTTGTCCTCAAGGACTCGCATGGCGCAAGGCTTCGTCAACAGGATTGGCCGCGCCAATGGCAAGGATTCGATGAGACGACGCGGGATCGAATCCTAGATTTCGTCGCCAAGGCTCGTTCGGTAAACTTAATTGGCTTTCGACGAAATCCTTAGATCCGTCGGCGCATCACGCCGGAGGCTTGCCTCAGACTATGAGGTTACCCATCATTTCTTAAGGCACACTTGCAAGGGCAGGGCGCCGGGGCCGGAGGGGCCAACGAGGAGAGAAGACAGTGACCGACATCATCACCGACATTGCCGAGATCAAGAACGCCATCAACGAGGGCTTCCAAGCCGGAACCGTCGACCATACCAACAGCGCCGAGGAGCTGCGCGAGTTCTACGTCATCGGTAACGAGATCGACGACGAGGTCATCCTCGACGCTCTCGCGGAGGCAGTTCGCGACGACACCGCCCCGGTCCTCGTACTGACACTCGGTACGGACACGGTTCAGGTCCAGGTCGACGTCGGGGACGAGGACGACAACGAGACCATGGCTGCGGCCTTCGCGGAGGCGACGCGGGAGATCTCCGAGAGCTGGGGCTACCGGGTAAGGCTGTACCCGGCGGGCAGCACCGAGGAAGGGAACGACATCCTCATCGGCTACCGCGCCCCGCAGGGCGATTACTGCGCTCACGATGTGGAGGACGTGCAGCGCTTCGGTGTCGAGATCGGTCGCTACCGCGTCGTCACCGAGGACCGTGAAACCGCCTGATCAACGGGAGCGCGGGGTTCCGGCCCCGCGCCCGCCTTCCAGCCGCCTCGCGCCGGGGGCGCCTCGACGACGGGCGACAGCGCGGCGCGACGGCAGATCCGGCTTGGGAGACGAACATGAGGACCGACCGCTACAACGCCCTCCGCCGACGGCTGCGCCTGACGCTGCCCGAGGTTTCGGCCGCCACCGGCTACAGCCTCGGCTACGTCAGTCGCTGGGGGCACTCAGGATCTTCGGCGATCGAACCGCCAGCCGTCGCCATCG
>Ga0208522_1001997_pt1 | contig 12569 bp, 8 predicted proteins | sample ETNtaG_25_FD_185763 | JGI IMG/M metagenome (GOLD analysis project Ga0208522, IMG submission 185763) | Marine microbial and viral communities from oxygen minimum zone, Eastern Pacific Ocean - ETNP201302SV86 (SPAdes) (version 2) | ecosystem: Environmental > Aquatic > Marine > Oceanic ... | reverse complement strand
ACCACGCTTTGCAATATCACGTGCTTCTCGATAACAAGAGGAGACCAATGCTCATTGGCAGAAATGCTCATTGGCATAATTGAATCGCGAGTTTTGTGTCTACCGCTTTTTAGATAAATTTAATCATACTTAAGGTTAGTTTGCGCTAACCTGTCTAGAAGCGTGAGAAAGAACGTGGCAATATCAAATGCTGAATAAAAAATAAAATAAATACAAACGTGCAAATTGCGAATCAGAAAATGTCAATTGGGTTAATAAACCCGAAAAATCCCGTAAATGTTGCTTCTATACTGCGAGCTGCAGGTTGTTATGGTGTGGCCAGCGTTTTTTATACTGGTCAGCGCTATCGATTTGCTAAAGATTTTAATGCGGATACGAAAGCGTTTCATAAAGTCATTCCGACCATTGGGGTCGACGACTTAAAAGAAGTAGTGCCTGAAGGTGCGTCAGTCGTAGCGGTTGAACTGGTAGAGGGTGCTACACCACTACCTTTGTTTGAGCACCCGAGCAATGCGTTTTACTTGCTAGGTCCTGAAGATGGCAGTATTGGCGAAGACGTTTTGTCTTGGTGCGATCATGTTGTCTACGTTCCTACTTTTTCATGCATGAATTTAGCGGCCACAGCAAATGTGTTGCTGTATGACCGTCTGTCAAAGTCTGATTACGTAAGTGGGGATGCACTTATCAGACAAAGTAGAGATACGAATAACAAATCTAAGATTAAATAGTAATTAAATAACTAAGGCTGTCGTTGCGAACAGGAAGTTACCCACAAGCCTAATAATAAATTAAATCAGGGGAGCTTTGCGTTGAAGATGAGAACAATGAGCGCAGTTCGAGCGTTTAATGGCGCCGTGTCTAACAAACTGAGTCGACTACCACAAACATTTTCTAGGGTACTCCCTAGTCGTTTCTCACTCGAAGAGAGTATTTCTAATTTCTTCTTTAGCCGTTACGAACTTGTGATTGCTAACGAAGAAAGTGAAAAGCAGGTGAGTTATAAAACGCGACACAAAGTGTATTGTGAAGAAATGAACTTCGAGCAGAAAAATGCCACTGCATTAGAAAAAGACAAGTTTGATGATCGCGCGATCAATTGCTACATCAAGCATTTGCCAACAGGAGAGTGTGCAGGCACGATAAGGTTGGTCTTGCCAACTGAAGCTGGCTTGGCACTTCCATTAGAAGAAAAGTGTGCGGAAGTAATTGGCGATGGTTCATTGCTACCTTCAAACTTGTCTCCACAAAGCGTCTGTGAAATCTCTCGCCTTGCAATACCGAGAGAATTTAGAGTGCGACAGTTACGCTCTAAAATCCTACCCTCTGAAAAAATTGAAAAAGTTAAACAAAAGAAAAATGTTCCATTTAACGTTGAGCATTTTCCTTATCTTTCAATTGCGCTGTACTTAATGGCAACGAGTGTGTGCCTTCATTTAAACGTTAAGCATGCCTATGTGCTTATGGAGCCTAAGTTAGCAAGAAGAATGAAGGCATTCGGTATTCATTTTAATCCAGTAGGTGAAGCTATCGAATTCAACGGTAAACGTATGCCATATAGATTGTCACCGCATGTACTGCTTGATGATTTAGCAAAACCTTTAAAAGGTTTTCACAGAAAGATTCATTCAGAACTAAATAGTGCGTTACAAGCTATTGGCGATGTGGCCGTTCCCACCATTGACCATACTCGAAAGCCTCTTCGCATAGCTCATGCAGCATGACACCATGCTATCTGTAATACTAAGCCGCCTCGTCAGGCGGTTTTTTTATGTTTGAATACGTATGCATGTTTTTTAACATCCAGTTAACGCGTATCCTGTTGGCATAATTTACGTTTATCACAATGATTACCATGCCAAATTTCCAATTTCGTTTTTGTCTTAAACCCTTGTCTATTGCTATGCTGTCAATTGGAATAACAGCGTGTACAGGGCCGACCTCTCCAGTGAATAATCAAAAACCGGTGACCAAAGACGCTAGCCTGAAACCATTTGGTCAAAGCGGCGAAAGTTCGACGCTAAACGATTCGGCTGAAAGGCAAGGTAAACCTGTTGTTTATCAAGTTTTTACTCGCTTGTTTGGAAACACGAATACAAATAACCAGCCTTGGGGCACAATTGAGCACAATGGGGTAGGTAAGTTTAGTGATTTTACTCCCGAAGCGCTTAAGGCCATAAAATCTTTGGGAACCAGTCATGTCTGGTATACCGGTGTGCCGCACCATGCGGTGATTAATGACTACACTGATTTTGGTATTTCAGACGACGACCCAGATGTAGTGAAAGGCAGAGCGGGCTCTCCCTACGCAGTTAAAGATTACTACAACGTTAATCCAGACCTAGCCGATGATCCAGCCAAGCGTTTAGAAGAATTTGAAGCGCTAATTGCCAGGACTCACGCAGCGGGAATGAAGGTTATTATCGATATCGTGCCCAATCATGTCGCCCGTGATTACCATTCACTTTCTGCACCTGAAGGTGTAAGTGATTTCGGCGCGCACGACGACACGTCTGTTGAATACGCCCGTGATAACAACTTTTACTATGTAGTAGGTGAAGCGTTTCAAGTGCCCACAGTTGAAAACTATCAACCTTTGGGGGGCGAATCACACCCTTTAGCAGACGGTAAGTTTGATGAGTTTCCTGCAAAGTGGACGGGCAATGGCGCAAGAGCGGCGCAGCCTGATATAAACGATTGGTACGAAACAGTAAAAGTGAATTATGGTGTTAAACCAGATGGTACTTACGATTTTCCAATTTTACCTGAAGAGTACACCGACAAAAGCGTCGAAGAGCATGCCGCCTTTTGGGAAGGCAAGGACGTTCCTGATTCGTGGTACAAATTCAGAGATATTGCTCATTATTGGATTGATAAAGGCGTTGACGGTTTCCGTTACGATATGGCTGAAATGGTTCCGGTAGAATTTTGGTCATTTCTAAATAGCAGTATTAAACAAAAGGCACCCAATGCGTTCTTGCTTGCGGAAGTTTATCAACCAGATAAGTATCGCGAGTATATCCACCAAGGCAAAATGGACTACCTTTACGACAAGGTGGGTTTCTACGACACATTAAAAACGATTATGCAAGGGAGTGGAAAAGTAAGCAAACTGGTTACTATTCATGATGAAATCAATGATATCGCCCCGCATATGCTTCATTTTTTAGAAAATCACGACGAACAACGTATAGCCAGCCCCGACTTTGCCGGTAGTGCCCAGAAAGGTAAACCCGCGCTTGCAGTGAGTGCGCTTATTAGCAGTTCGCCTACGCTGTTGTACTTTGGTCAAGATGTGGGTGAAGACGGTAGCGAAGAGACAGGTTTTGGAGATCCAACACGTACGTCAATTTTCGATTATGTAGGCGTTCCTGCCCATCAGCGTTTTATGAACGACGGTAAGTTTGATGCAGGGAAATCTACCGAAGATGAAAAAGCACTTCACCAATTTTACCAAGACGTGATGGCTATTGCTGCCACAAACCCTGCGGTTACAGGTAAATATCAAAGCCTACACGCGCTCAATCTTGATGTGAAAGATTCAGCCTATACTGAGCAGCAATTTGCTTTTGTGCGCGCGCAAGGTGAGCACGGATTTGTGGTTGTGGCTAATTTTAACGATAAGCCTACAGGTGCAATGAAGCTTGTTGTTCCTTCAAATGTTTTAGGTAAAGATAGCGATCGGATTACGCTAGCGCCTATGCTTTCTCATGAAGGCATAACACTAGAAAAAGCGGGCATTAACTACAACGCTTCGTTCTCATTGGAAGGGCTTGAGACTAAAGTATTCGCCTTCTAATTAGGTTTTATCACATGCTGCTGAGTTAACGCGAAACACCATGTTTTTTTACATGGTGTTTCGTGAATACGTATGCAGAGCATTGGTCAGATCGGACGGGCAAGGTAGTATCTCATCACCATCTTGTACTTAACGTATTTTTAACATGGGGTTGATGTGCCAAAACGTAATCGTGTAACTAATGACAGTGGTCATAAAAAAATCCAAAAGCGCGCAATTCCGCTTCTCCTCAGCTGTATCACTACATTTCCTTTGTTCTCAGTTCAATCATCTGCAAACAGTGGCATTGATGTTTACCCGCCGAATTGGTGGGTTGGTATGCAAAACAGTAATGTAGAATTGATGCTTTATGGTGATGGTGTTGCCGATGACACTGTTTCAATAGCGAAAGGCGATGTAAGAGTTAAGCATAGCCAAGCCCTTGATAGTGAAAACTATCTATTCGTAACGCTAGACACGTCGAATGTTAGTGCCCAAGAACTCGTTATCAGGCTTACAGACAGCGATGGTACGACCCGTGATTTAACTTACACCCTGGAAAAAAGAGCACAAGGCTCAGCGTCGCGCGTAGGCTTTGGGCCTCAAGATGCTATTTATCTTATTGCCCCCGACAGATATGCCAATGGTAATGTGGAAAATGATAATGTTAAGGGTTATGGCGATCCCGCAGACCGTTCATTCAAAGGTGGTCGCCACGGTGGTGACATTCAAGGTATTGTTGATAACCTCAACTACATTCAGGATATGGGCTTTACTCAAATATGGACAATGCCCATGCTCGAAAATGCCATGGATAAATACAGTTATCATGGCTATTCCACCACGGATTACTACAAAATAGACCCTCGATTTGGTTCCAATGACGATTTTATTGCGTTAAGTACTGAAGCTAAGTCAAAGGGTCTTGGCATTATAATGGATATGGTACTTAACCATATAGGCAGTAATCATTTATGGATGAAAGATACGCCGTCACACAACTGGATCAATAACAACGGTAAATTTGTAGGGACAACCCACAAGCGTGAAGCTCTTCACGACCCTCACGCCATAGCAAGCGATATAAAAGGGTTTAGCGATGGTTGGTTTGTGCCAACCATGCCGGACTTAAATCAGCGCAATCCGCATTTAGCGAACTACCTTATTCAAAACGCGATTTGGTGGGTTGAAAGCGCTGGGCTAAGTGGAATACGTGTGGATACGTACTCCTATCCTGATAAGGCGTTTTTGAGCCAATGGACAAACCGCATAATGGACGAGTACCCGAATTTCAATATAGTAGGGGAAGAGTGGTCAGTTAACCCCGCAATCACGGCATATTGGCAGGCGGGTAGCCACCGCCACGATGATTACGATAGCGCTCTACCATCGGTTATGGATTTCCCGCTTCAAGCCGCAGTCGTTGAAGCGTTGAGCAATGATGAAAGCTGGAATTCTGGCTTCATCTCTGTATACGAAACCTTAGCTACTGACTTTTTGTATGGCGACCCGAATAATTTGGTCATCTTTCCTGATAACCACGATATGAGCCGCATTTTTACTCAGCTCGGTCATGATAAAGACAAATGGAATATGGCGATGACGCTATTGCTCACTACGCGCGGTATTCCACAAGTTTTTTACGGTACAGAAATTTTGATGGGTAACGAAGGCAGTGAAGACCACGGTATTATTCGTTCTGACTTTCCAGGCGGGTGGCCTTCGGACAATGACAAAAACGCTTTTACCGGGCACGGTTTAACGGATGATGAGCGTTGGGCACAGCAGCGTGTGAAGGGCTTACTTCAACTGCGTAAATCACACCCTTTGCAGTTTAAAGGCCTGTTGAAGCATTTTGCACCGGAGAATGGGGTTTATACCTATATTCGAGAGGTAAATGTCGATTCAGCCAGTGGTGCAGATAAATCAAATACTAATCAGTCTGATAAAATATTGGTCATCTTAAATAAAAAGCCAGTGGACCTGCCTCTAAATAAGTATGCAGAGGTGCTAAGCACACACCAGACGTTAACACGAGTTAGCGATGGGATATCTTTTAAGACGACGGATACCTTAAGCTTACCAGCAATGTCTGCTAGTGTTTTCATTGTGCAGTAATCGTATTAACTATAGTAAAACAATAAATAGAGCAAAGTATGCAAGCAACTCAACCACGCCTTTCTTTCTGGCAAATATGGAACGTCAGCTTTGGCTTTCTAGGTGTTCAATTCGGTTTTGCACTGCAAAACGCAAACGTAAGTCGGATCCTTTCAGACTTAGGGGCAGACCTTCACTCGCTATCACTATTTTGGCTCGTCGCGCCAATCATGGGGTTAATCGTTCAACCAATTGTTGGCTCAGCATCTGATAGAACGTGGAATCGATTAGGTCGACGCCGCCCGTTCATCCTTGCTGGTGCAATCGCCGCAGTATTGGGTATGATTTTACTGCCTAATGCGCCGATATTTGTTGCCTTCTTGGCACCTATGGTAATGGGCGCGTTAATGGTTGCACTTATGGACGCGTCGTTTAACGTGTGTTTTCAGCCGTTTCGCTCATTGGTGTCAGACATGGTACCGCCGTCACAACGTAATGTTGGCTATTCGATTCAGTCATTACTGATTAATATAGGCGCAGTTATCGGCTCAATACTGCCATTTGTACTTACCAATGTTATTGGCCTTGAAAATACGGCACAAATGGGTGAGGTTGCACCTTCTGTTGTTTGGGCTTTCTACATTGGCGCTACAGTACTGCTTGGTACGGTCATTTGGACGGTAGTTCGTACCAAAGAATACGCACCAGATGAATACAACCGCTATAAAGGGCTTACCGAAGAGCAGCCTGCAACTGAAAAAGCGCCTAAAGCACCGCTAGGACAACGCTTAAGTGAGTTTTTCACGTTAGTAAAAGATATGCCAAAGACGATGAAACAACTTGCTGTCGTGCAGTTTTTCTCGTGGTTTGCACTCTTTATTATGTGGGTATACACCACACCTGCTATTACGCAACATATATGGAATGTAGATAAGCAGTGGTTTGACCCAGCTTATATTGCTGCAGCCCCGATGGTGCCTGAAACCATCATCATGGCCAAGGGAGCCGCTGGTGATTGGGTAGGGATTCTATTTGCTGCGTATTCGGTATTTGCTGCTATTTTTTCTATTTTCTTGGCAAAACTTGCTGACAAGTTTGGACGCAAAACGGTTTACGCTTCGTCTTTAGCGCTAGGTGGCCTGAGCTACGTAAGCTTCTTGTTATTCCAAGACCTAACGATGATCAACGTAAACTTACTGATTACTGAAGTAACAGTACCTTTGGGCGCAGTGAAGCTGTTAATCCCTATGGTAGGCGTAGGTATTGCGTGGGCTGCTATTCTTGCTATGCCTTACGCTATGTTAGCTGGTGCGTTACCTGCAAATAAAACGGGTGTTTATATGGGTATCTTTAACTTTACCGTAGCCGCCCCTCAAATTGTATCGGGCCTAACTGCTGGCTGGATTCTAAGTTCTGTTTTCGACAACGACGCAAAGTACATTATCGTTGTTGCCGGAGTTTCTATGTTAATTGGTGCGGTTTCAGTTTTCTTCGTGAACGAGGCCGATAAGCAAGAAATTGAAGAAGCGCAGGGAGCTTAATATGTCATTTAATCGTACAACAATCGCATTAACGTTAGCTGGTTTATTTTGCTCAGCCTGCTCGAGTACGTCTGTTCCTTCATCTAACGATATACAAGAAAACAGCCACGCTATCGTGGGTACCACTACGCCATTTGCTAGCGAAGCGGTGTACTTTGTTGTAACAGATCGTTTTGTAGACGGCGACCCTTCGAACAATCATGAAGAGCAGGGAGGCGATCACCCTACGTGGCAACTGCCCTTAGAAGGTCCTGAAGGTAAGAAAGCCTATGTGGGTTACATGGGCGGTGATTTACAGGGTATCTTAAACAACGCCGATTACATTAAAGAAATGGGGTTCACGGCAGTATGGATGACGCCTGTCCACGATAACCCGGACTATGCGTTTAATGGTGATGAACCCATTACTTATGGCGGTGCCTTTAAAGACGGTGGTAAAACGGGTTATCACGGCTATTGGGCAACTAATTTCTATAAAGCTGACGAGCATTTGGTTAGCGCCAATTTAAGCGTTAGTGACTATACGGCGAAAATGCGTCAACATGGCCTTAAGTCCGTGTTTGATATTGTGGCAAATCACGGCACACCAAGCTTCACCATGGAAAAGGACTTACCCGGCTACGGAGAAATATATGACAGTGATGGAAATCTGGTTGCTGATCATCAAAACTTGGCGCCTGAAGAGCTTGACCCTGAAAACAACCCGCTTCATAGCTTTTTTCACAACTATCCAGATTTAGTAAAGCTTTCTAATCTAGATGACGAAAACCCCGCCGTACGCGATTATCTCATCAACAGCTATTTGTATTGGATTTCTCAAGGTGCTGATGCATTTAGAATAGATACAATCAGGCATGTGCCTCATGCGTTTTGGCGTGAAGCGTCAGATCGTATACGCGAGCAAAACCCTGACTTTTTTATGTTTGGCGAAGCATTTGACTATGAGGCGAACAACATTGCCCAACATACGTTACCGAAAAATGGGGGCGTCAGTGTATTAGACTTTCCTATGCAAAAGGCCATGGTGAGTGTATTTGAAAAGCCGCTAGAGAGTGATTTTGCTGACTTAGAAACGGTGCTTCATCTTACGCACGGGCCATATAACAATCCATATGAATTAACTACGTTCTACGATAACCACGATATGGCGCGCATTAATGCCACTGATGAAGGCTTTATTAATGCGCATAATTGGTTGTTTACAGTAAGAGGCATTCCGGTTGTATACATGGGATCTGAAATTGGCTTCATGCGCGGTACGGCGGAACATGCCGGCAATCGTAACTATGTTGGCCAAGAGCGCCTAGACCAAGCCAAGACACATCCTATTCAACAGGCGCTAACAAAGATTGCCAATGTGCGTAAAAACACGGTAGCACTGCAGCGCGGTGTTCAAGTCAACGTTGAACTTGACGGGCATCAAGCGGCGTTTTATCGCGTTGTTGATACTGCAGAAACACAGCAGACTGCACTTGTATTACTTAATAAGGGTAATGCCGCACAATCTTTTGAGGTTAGTGACTTTATGCAATCGGGCGACTGGACGGAACAATTATCTGGAGAAACGCAAACGGTAAAACTAGGTGATGCGTTAACCGCAACGGTTAAGCCCAATGGCGTTCAGGTATGGGTGCGCGAGGGTCAAGTAAGTAACAGTGCATTACTTGCTCAAATTAAGCATCAGTTGGCCCGCCAATAAAACGTGTTTAGCGCACAATAAAAAAGCCCCGTGGTTGTTTAACGCCCGGGGCTTTTTGTTAATCAGTGATTGCTTAATTTCTAGCGTGTAATTTGCGCACGCTTACTCACTGCCACATGACTGCCTAATAATAATATCCGCAGGCATTAAATAATCCTGAACGTCTTCGTTGTTAATGGCTTTTAATAAGGTGTTTACCAATAACTCGCCCGCCAGTTTGGTATTTTGCTGAACAGTGGTGAGCGAAGGCGTGGTGTAGGCTGAAACCGCAATATTGTCATAGCCAACCACGGCTACATCATCAGGCACATTCACTTTTGCCTGGCGCAGCGCTCTAAGCACGCCCATTGCAATAAGGTCCGATGCGCAGACAATTGCTTGGGGAAGTTCGCCACTTTGCAGCAATGATTTCACCGCTTCTGACCCCGCATCCTCAGTCGAAATAGCATTGCGTTGAACACTTGACTGATCAAGCCCATGAGATTGAAGTGTTTCAAAATAACCGTTAAAACGCGCTTTGAATTCAGGGGCGTGATCGCCGTTGTCGCCAATAAACGCAAAGGAAGTTTTACCCAAGCCAATTAAATGTGACGTTATGCTTTGGCCACCTTGATAGTTATCACAACCGATACTAACCCCTGGGTGGGCTTCATCTGGCGCACCCCAACGAACAAAGTGCGTGCCCTGTGATTCAAGTTGCGCGACTTTGTTTTGGTAATCAGTATAGTCGCCATATCCTAATAGAATAATGCCGTCAGCCTTATTTGAGTCTTCATATTCTGCGTGCCAGTCATCATCTAAATTTTGGAAGGACACAAGCAGATCATAGTTTGCTTGCGCACACGCGCGGGTAATACTGCCGAGCATCGCTAGGAAGAACGGATTAATCATCGAATCATCGGACGTAGGATCTTCAAACAAGAGTAGGGCAATTGTGCTGCTCTTTTGCTTTCTCAAGTTACTTGCGTTTTTATCCACTTTGTAATTGAGTTCCCGGGCAATACGCTGAACGCGATCTCTAGTTTCTTGATTAACTAGCGGGCTATTATTTAACGCTCGCGAAACCGTCGACTGCGAAACACCTGCCAAGTGGGCAATGTCAAAAGAGGTTGCTTTTTCTTTCATAAACACCATGATTTGCTGCTACGACCTTGTTGTCGCGAATTTAGATTACCATATTTTTATAATGACGCGCGCATTTTGAGACGCAGTCGCTCAAATGCCACGCAAAGTTACGATTTCGTTAGTGCTTATTTATATTTTGGAAGTCATAACGGCATTTAGTTTTAGAAGGTATTTGCAGATCGCTCTTAATTCAATCACTTGTCAGGCTTCTTTGAATAAAACATGGTTGAAGTAATTGCGAGAGTGTTATACTCAGCGAGATTTTGAAATATTACGTGCATAAGGGGAACAAGCGAATGGCCGAGACTGAACACCGTCCGACCAATTTTATCCGTCAGATTATTGATAAAGACCTGTCTAGTGGTCTACATGACGCAATTAAAACACGGTTTCCACCAGAGCCGAATGGCTTCTTACACATTGGCCACGCCAAGTCTATCTGCTTGAATTTTGGTATTGCTCAAGACTACACAGGTACGTGCAATTTACGCTTTGACGATACCAACCCTGCAAAAGAAGACATTACCTTCGTTAATTCAATTAAGGAAGATGTGCAATGGCTTGGATTTACGTGGGACGGAGAAGCGCGCTATTCATCGAATTACTTTGACCAACTACACGCATACGCCGTTGAACTTATTGAAAAAGGCTTAGCCTATGTAGATTTTTCAGCGCAAGACGTTATGCGCGAAATGCGTGGCACACTTAAAGAGCCTGGTCAAAATAGCCCTTATCGCGATACAGACGTTGAAACTAACCTCAGTGAGTTTGCCAAAATGACGGCAGGCGAATATAAAGAAGGTGAGTGTAGTCTGCGTGCGAAAATTGATATGGCATCGCCATTTATGTGCATGCGTGACCCGGTAATTTATCGCGTTAAGCATGCTCACCATCATCAAACTGGTGATAAGTGGTGCGTGTATCCAATGTACGATTTTACACATTGTATCTCAGACGCCATTGAGGGAATAACGCACTCCCTGTGTACACTAGAGTTCCAGGATAACCGTCGTCTTTATGATTGGGTTATCGAAAACATTTCTATCGACTGCACGCCAAGACAGTATGAATTCTCACGTCTTAATCTAGAATATACGGTATTAAGCAAGCGTCGTCTGATTCAGTTAGTCGACGAAAACCATGTACATGGCTGGGACGACCCACGCATGCCTACCATTGCAGGTTTACGCCGTCGCGGCTACACACCGGGTTCAATCGTTGAGTTTTGTAAACGCATCGGTGTGACTAAGATGGACAACATGGTTGAAATGTCCATGCTAGAAGCGTGCATACGCGACGACCTAAATGCAAATGCTCCTCGCGCAATGGCCGTACTAGATCCAATAAAGCTCGTTATCGAAAATTATGAGGAAGGCCAGACAGAAACGCTTGTTGCGCCCAATCATCCTAACGATGAAAGTATGGGGACGCGTAACATCGGCTTCAGTCGCGAAGTGTATATAGAAGCAGAAGACTTCCGAGAGTCGGCGAACAAGAAGTTTAAGCGCTTAGTGCTTGATAAAGAAGTTCGTCTTCGCAACGCCTACGTGGTTAAAGCTAATCGCGTTGAAAAAGATGAAAATGGTAATGTAACAACCGTTTTTTGTACTTATGACGCAGATACTCTAGGTAAAGATCCGGCTGATGGCCGCAAAGTTAAAGGTGTTATTCATTGGGTGGATGCAGCAACAGCACAGGCAGCAGAGTTTAGGCTTTACGACCGCTTGTTTAACGTGCCTAACCCAGCAGCGGAAGAAAACTTTACCGATGCGATTAACCCTCACTCGTTGGAAGTAAAACACGGTTGGGTAGAAGCCGGATTGGCAGACAATGTTCCTGAAGTAGGAGCATGGCAGTTTGAACGCACTGGCTACTTCTGTGTAGATAAAGACAGCACAGACGACAAGCCGGTCTTTAACCGCACAGTAGGTCTACGAGATACCTGGGCCAAAATGGGCGAGTAGGCACTGGCCTTTAGCCATTTATGCGCTGTAAACAAAAAACCGCTTAAGTGCTGCTTTAGCGGTTTTTTTGTTTAATGGAACATTGCTTTCGTTAATTACTTTGGTTGGCAATCAAGTGACTGTCCGGTTGTTTCCTTACTGTCTTCGCCCATAAGATAAAGATACGTAGGCATAATATCTTCAGGTGTTTTTAGTGTATCAGGGTTTTCTGCTGGAAACGCTTGAGCGCGCATTTGTGTGCGGGTACCACCTGGATTAATACAGTTAAAGCGCAGTGACTTATTTCGATATTCATCAGCAAGGGTTTGCATAACGCCTTCTGTTGCGAATTTTGATACGGCGTACGTACCCCAAAATGCGCGACCTTT
>Ga0208522_1001992_pt1 | contig 12578 bp, 11 predicted proteins | sample ETNtaG_25_FD_185763 | JGI IMG/M metagenome (GOLD analysis project Ga0208522, IMG submission 185763) | Marine microbial and viral communities from oxygen minimum zone, Eastern Pacific Ocean - ETNP201302SV86 (SPAdes) (version 2) | ecosystem: Environmental > Aquatic > Marine > Oceanic ... | reverse complement strand
AATAGGCGGGGATCGCCTAGCCTGGTAGGGCGTGGGATTGCTAATTCCATGTTCGCAAGGACACGGGGGTTCGAATCCCCCTCCCCGCGCCTCTTACAAATAAACTTAAAAATACCAAACTCGTCCATTTTTTTGATGACACGTCGAAAAACACAAAAAATTGTTAGAACTGGTCCAAAAAATGTGACCACTGGTATGTGTCCTGAATGTCAAACTATAGGTAGAATCTTAATTATTGGTTCAGTAGGACAAGAGAGAGCAAAATGTCCTGCCTGCAATCAGATTTTTGATTTATAGGTATTTGATTTACAAATTAACCCATAACTTTTTAAGTTCTTTTTCTTTTTTTTAGATGAGATGAGTTCAAACGAAGCTGAGACAATTTATGAAAGAGTAGCAAAACTAGAAGATGAAGTAGCGTCGCTTAGAAATGAATTGGATATTCTAAAAAATGCTTTGAAAAATAAATTAGCTCGCCAACAAATCAAAATGATAAAGAAAGGTGCTGATGTGTCTTCTATATTCGATTAGATTTTTTCTCTTACGTTTTTAATCAAGTCCAAAATAAAATCTGCATCATCTGCTTCTGGTTCTAATTCTAGATATTTATTTAGTAAAGGTAATGCTTCATCATAATTCAACAGTCGTTCTTGTAGTATGCCCTTGTCCCGTATCTCTTCAGGAGAATTAGGCTGCATTCCTAAAATCATATTAGTGCATCTCATAGCTTTATCATATGCATATGATTGTGTGTATGCATTTTTCAGATTTCTCAATAATCTAGTTAGAATTTGTTCTGTAGTTACATTATTCAAATATTCAGGAATTAATTCAACACTATCTCCAAAGCTTCTATACAAAATTTCTTCCAAATCATCATGTGAAAGTAATCTTCCTTGATAAAATGGGTCTAAAACTGTTTCATCATCAAGTTTAACAATTACATGCCCCGGAAATCCAACAATTCCTAAATCAAGTCCCACGTAGCTGGCAATTTTAGAATATATAATAGAAAGTGTGATTGGAATTCCAGTTTTTTTATCAACAACTGAATTTAAAAAATTATTTCTAGGATCATAATAGTCATCACCGTCTCCATCAAAACCATATTCATCAAAAAAATGTTCATTAAGCATGGAGATTAGATATGTTGGATTTTTTTTATTACCTGTTTTTAATTTTAAAGAATTACCAATTTCATCTATTTTCCTAATATATTTTGGAATATCTAGTTCTGGATATTCCAAAATTTGTGCCAATTTTAGAGATTTTTCAAGTAAATTATGATTTGGGCTTTTAGAAAAAGAAATCCATTCAAGAATAAACGGTTCAAATTTTTCTACCGACATTGTATTTGGTGTCACTTAATTCTATTTAGATATAATTGTGGATTTTTTAATTCTCGTGTGTTGGGTGGATTTGTTTCAAGTTTCAGAAACGTATCCTTCTCAAAGACTTCAAATATTTTTTCTGTAAATTCTTTTCCAATACTTTTTTTTACACTGTATGCAGAATAATCAGTACCAATGAATGTGGATAGATAATTTTGAAAATCTGGATCATTTTTTAGTATATTTTGAACTACAAATTCTGCCATACCTTCCATAGTTGTAAATGCTGCATGTTGATCTTGAATTGGTTTTAACCATCTTTGATAAATCTCCAGTAATGAGGGAATAAATTCTGCAATTTTAGGGTCGATATCCACCTTGTTGTATGTCATTATGTTTGGTCCCAATACATTTGTGATAAAATTATCTGGATTTAGCATGAAAAACAAATTTGCTTTCTTTGCAATAACAAATTCTTCTGGCACTAATTGTAATTGTAAATATTCAGATAGATGTGAAACAGTCTTGTCATCCAACTCCAAGATAGTTTTTGCTAATTCTTCATTAATTTGATTAACATGAATAACCGCTTCCTTGTTTAATCTTTGAAGATTATTTTGGACTGAATGGACTATTTCTTCCAGAATTGTCATCTTCAGTGCCCCCATATAACCAGATTTAATGGATTCGAATTTTGTCTCGTATGGCGGTTTTTGCTTATACAATATTATTTTTGGATAACTATCAAGGACAAATTTATTAAGATAAATTGTATTATCCAAAAAATCTCCGTATGTAGTAGATATTTTTGAAATATATGATTTTACATAAGTAGAATAAACCAAAAATTTTGTGGTATCTTTTTTTATATTATCTGATATTTTCTCCAGATCATTTTTTGATACGGCATAAAATAATTCATCAACAAATTGTCGTGCAGTTTTTGTTGTGAAAACTTTTTTCCCTTTGAATCTTTTTAATTCTTCTAATTCTAAACCGACTATAGATAAATCAGGAGAAACTGATAATCCCATGTAATCATTTACTTTTTTAGCTAAATCTGGAAACAGAGTTTGTGCAGTTTTTTCTACATCACCAAATTCTACATTAAAGCTATTATCTTCTTTGATCTTTTCTGAAAGTGCAGTTATTTCTTTTTCCTCGTTTATTTCAACTGAAAGCTGTGCAAGTAATGCTTCAGCAAATTCATCCGTCTCCGACATGTAAATTTGATAGTTATGAAACTAAATTTAATACTATCTAGAGAGTAAAATTTTTTCTATATCACTATGAAAAGATACATGTTGAATTAATATAAAAGCAAATTCTAATTTATTTAATGAAAAAAGTCTTGTTTATTTTGTGTATTTTTTCAATTATTGTTTTCTCTGTATTTTCATCTGAAGCTTTCGCACAGACACCACAACCAGAGGATGATATTTTTTTCATGTTTGTTCAAGTTACTTTGAGAAATTCAGATGGGAATCTTGTTACCTACATGGAATCAAACAAATTTTTTGATGTTAACAAAAAAATAATGAATAATTCATTAGATCATTTCTCATCATCTATGGAAATACCAATTTTTGAATTGGATGGTGCAAAGTTTCAAGTATTTCTTATAGAATCAACCACAGAATTTGATTCTAGCACTATGTTTGCAAATGCATATTACAATGTAACCATAGACGATCGAACTTATTCAGCAGCTAGATTCCAATTTGATAGTTTTCTAACTTCCCCAGGTGATGAGGTAACTGCAGTTTGGACAATTACTAGATTGATCTAGTTATCTTTTTGAGAGTAATGTGCCTACTCCTACTGCAAAGAAGAAAACAAGAGGTATGAATCTATATGGTTGATTTGTAATTTCTGTAAGTCCAGAAATTAATGGTACAATCACAAGCATACCTGCAATCATTAGCATTATAGAATTTGCATATCTGGCTCTCTTAGATATCATGAACAGTCCAAAAACAAGTGGTAGAACAAAAAGAACGACAAGACCGTCATGCCTAATCTGATTTGCAAAAGATGACATACCAGTCCAGAATTCATCAGAATTCCATCCCGAACCTTTTGTCTCATCTAAATTTTGTGTGGCAAAAACTATTCCTCCACCCGCTATTATGATCGTACTTACTAGTACAACAAATGCTTTTTTCTTTTTTGGTATGTTGGAGGATATAACAAAAAATATAGACATTGGTAGAAATGTTATAGTAATTATCTTTGAGAATATGGATAGCAAATAGATTACCGGCGAAACCATCCAGAATCTTACCGCAAAATATAGTGATAAGACGTAAAACAAAGTCCAAAAATTTGAATATGTTTGTGACGTATCAAATGATAAAAATAAATTACTTTGTATCATTACCACTAGTGATATTATCCCTGCAAACCTCTTACCTGTAATAAGAGTGGTAAAAAGGTATGTTACAATTAGCAATCCAATACTAGCAAAAAATGGAAAAACTTTGTAGTTGCCAAAAATCATATCTGATGTCTTTAAAAAAAAGTATCTGACATGTGGCTCAAAACCTGATGAAACTGTGGGATGAGTAAATGGCCAACCAATACAATTTGGGTCAGTCATTAATAGATCACATGATGATTGCCCGGTCGCTTTTTCACCTTCCATTCTTACTTGAACTCTATCCCAATCTGGCCACGTCTCATCTTGGGTAAGTTCTATAGAACTAAATATCACATATACAGTCATAATGATTAGAATAATTACAACTGCCGACTTTTTGGATATTTCAAAACTGAAAAGAGACTCCAGTCCATGTTTAACACTATCTGGTAATTTGTTCCAATGATATAGTGCAAATATAGTAAATACAATTATGTTTACAACAAGAAGTGGAGCTGCCCAATGTCCTACTTCGAACGGATCAATTTTGTATGTACCCTTAACACCGGTTTCTTCAATCTCATTTCCTGAACCCATTTCAGAAATTAAGAATGCAGGGAAAACAAAAGAGATTAGACTAATTAAAACTACAAATAATGTAAACAAAAATACAATCCACGATAATTTTCCACGCTTTGCAATATTAGAATTTGAATTCCCTTCGAGTTTTTTTCCACTCATGTAATAAAAATAAATTATTCGGTTTTTAAGATTTGTATTACATAAATTTATTCTGAACGGTTAATCTGGATGAAAAAGTATGTAAGGACATACATCATTTATCATATCATGTGTTCCATAATAGGGTATTTTGGGCATAGTAAGGCTGCTCCTGCACTTGTTCGTGGACTCGGAAGAATGGAATATAGGGGTTATGACAGTGTTGGTATTCTAACAGGCTCAGATAACAAATTAGTTCTCAAAAAGGGAGTAGGCAAGGTTTCTGAAGTAAATGCGAAACTTGGACTGGATCAACTACATGGTTCAATGGGAATAGGTCATACGCGTTGGGCAACACATGGAAAAGTAACTACCAAAAATGCTCATCCACATTTAAGTAATTCTGGAAAAATTGCGATTGTTCATAATGGAATTATTGAAAATTATGAAGAACTAAAATCAAATTTACAAAAAAATGGCTATAAATTTCAGAGTGAAACTGACACTGAAGTTATTGTTAATTTGATTCAACAAAATTTTGATGAAACTTCTGATATCAAACAATCTATCATAAAGACAGTTGCTAATCTAAAAGGACATTATTCTTTTGTTGTGATTTTTGAGAATGGCACTCTTGTAGCTGCACGTTTTCATGAGCCTCTAATTGTAGGAGTAGAAAATGATAATTACTATTTGTCTAGTGATGTGTTAGGGTTCATAGAGAAAACAGATGATGCAATTTACGTTGATAATGAAGATTTTGTTATTGTAAATAATACTGGAATGCATATTTTTGATTTTGATGGCACACCAGTTAAATATCAAATTACAAAAGTTTCAAAAGAATTTGCTGATGTTTACAAAGGGGATTACGCACATTTTACTTTGAAGGAAATCTCTGAACAAGCAGATACAATATTACGAATTGAAAAAAATGATCAAATTCAACAATTCGTTAACAGTATCAAACAATCCAAAAACTTGTACATTACTGGCAGTGGAACTAGTTACAATGCTGCAGAAATAGCAAAGTATTTGATGTCAAAATTTGCAAAAATTAAGATTGATACTGTAATTTCTAGTGAATTACCATTTTCACCAGACTTCATTGAACAAGACTCAACATTAATTGCTGTTTCACAAAGTGGTGAAAGTGCTGACGTGTTAGAAGCAGTTAGGATTGCCAAAAAATCAAATGCAAATATTCTATCAATAGTAAACCATCCAAACTCATCACTTTCACAGGAATCATCATTAGTAATTGGACTAAATTGTGGACCAGAAGTAGGCGTTGCAGCAACAAAGAGCTTTACATCACAACTTGCGATTTTGTACAAAATTACTGATGAATTATGTAATGGTTGTATTAATCCAGATTGGGCAAAAGTTTCAGCAACAATTTCACAAATTCTATCAAGTCAGTCAAATATTGAGGATATAGCAAAAAATCTTAAAGAAATACCTGATATTTACGTTCTAGGTAGAGGAATTCATCTTGCAATTGCCAAAGAGGCGGCTCTGAAACTAAAAGAACTTTCATACATCCATGCAGAAGGGATTGCAGGGGGAGAGCTTAAGCATGGACCATTGGCTCTAATGGATTCAAATGTTTATGTGATAATAATTAATCCAAATGATTCTACATATACTGATACAATGAATAGTGCCAATGAAATTAAAGCGAGAGGCGCAAAAATTATTGGAATATCAGATAAGGAGAGTGATGTTTATGATTATTGGATTGAAATTCCTCCAATTAATGAACCACTATATCCTATAATCGAAATCATTCCAATTCAATTACTATCATATTACACTGCATTAGAAAGGAAGACAAATCCTGACTATCCTAGAAATCTGGCAAAATCTGTTACTGTCAAGTAAACACAAACAATTCTTCACTTGTTATTTTTTCTATAACTTAAACTCCAAAAGTTTTTCTATAGAACAAAAATATGAATAACTAATATGAGTAGATTTGGAACAATTAGGGAGGTTTTTCAATTATTTAGGTATAAAAGAAAATTCTACATGTTTCCAATTATAATATTATTAATTGTATTAATTGGGGTAACTGCATTATCACAAAGTGGACTGATAGCATTTATTTATCCGATTTAAAATGAACGCATCATCTACACGGATAAAAGCATTAGCTGTCACTGCTGGATTTTCTTTTTGGTTTTTTGTTATTTCATCATCTATAGGAGTATTTTCTCTTGAATTACTTGGTATTTTTGTAGTTATAATTTTTACACTAACTCAAATATTTGCAATAAAACTTTCAAGGGGATTAGAAATTTTTGCAATCATAAACACAAAGGTATTCCTAGGAATTTTATTCATTTTTGTTATATCTATTTATGGAATATTTTTCAGAATTCTTAGAATTGATCTTTTAAGATCAAAAAAACATGATACAACTTACTGGCTAGAAAACGACAAATTAAGACAATCTAGTATGGAGACTCAGTACTGATGTATACACTAGGTATATCATGCTATTATCATGACTCTGCAGCTGCAATATTAAAAGATGGAGAAATAATTGCCGCCATTGAGGAAGAAAGATTCTCTAGAAAAAAATTTGACGACGGGTTCCCAAAATTATCTATTGATTGGTGTCTAGAACGAGCTAAACTATTACCTAACCAAATTAATTCGGTGGCATTTTACGATAAGCCTATTTTAAAATTTGAAAGATTATTAGATAATTATATTGCCGTAGCGCCTAGAGGACTGTCCAGTTTTTTGAATATAATCCCAAAGTGGATACATAGAAGGCTTTGGATAAAAGACGAAATAATGAAAAATCTAAATGGGTTCAAAGGCAAAATAATTTTTCCCGAACATCATATTTCCCATGCCGCACATGCATTTTTTACATCACCATTTACAGACTCCGCAATTCTTACTGTTGATGGAGTAGGTGAATGGTCTACAACTGGATTTGGTTCGGCACATGATACTAAAATAGAAATCACTCATGATATTAGATGGCCGCACTCACTAGGTCTTTTTTATTCGGCATTTACGTATTTTCTTGGTTTTAAGATTAATGAGGGAGAATACAAATTGATGGGTTTATCTGCTTATGGCAAACCTGTGTACTATGACCTGATTTTAGGTGAACTGATTGATGTGAAAAATGATGGAAGCATTCATCTGAATATGAAGTATTTTGCATTTACCTATGATAAAGTCATGACAAACCAGAATTTTTCAAATTTGTTTGGGATACAACCAAGAAAAGAGGGTCAAAAAATGGAACAAATACATTATGATATTGCAGCTAGCGCGCAGCTAGTCTTGGAAGATATTTTATTGAAGATGGTTGAGCACGTTTACAAAAAAACCAAGCAGAAAAATCTTTGTTTTGGAGGCGGTGTTGCACTAAATGGTGTTGCAAACCATAGAATACTAAAGGATGGGCCTTTTGAAAAACTTCACATTCCACCATCTCCGGGCGATGCTGGTAGTGCAGTTGGGTGTGCACAATATTCATATTTTTGCCATGAAAAAAATGAACGAAAAATACAACTTGATGCTGAAAGAATTCAAAACAATATCTATGTTGGTCCATCGTTTTCCAACGATGACATAAAATTGTATTTGGATACCAATAACATAGAGCACGAATTTTTTGAAAGAAAAGAATTACTTGAAACTAGTGCAAAATTGATAACTGAGGGTAATGTTGTTGGATGGTTTCAAGGACGAATGGAGTGGGGTCCACGTGCACTTGGAAATAGAAGTATTCTTGCAGATCCAAGACTTCCTGAAATGAAAGACATTCTAAACGAAAAAATTAAACATAGAGAATCCTTTAGACCATTCGCACCAAGCATTCTAGAAGAATATGTATCAGAATATTTTGAATTAGACATATCTAGCCCATACATGCTTTTAGTAGCAAAAGTGAAAAAACCTGATAAAATACCTGCCGTAACCCATGTAGATGGAACTGCAAGACTACAGTCAGTTTCAAAGAATGTAAACCCATTATACTATGATCTCATAAACAAATTTTATGAAAAAACTGGTGTTCCAGTTATAATTAACACTTCAATGAATGTAATGGGGGAACCTATAGTTAACACCCCAGAACATGCACATGCAATGATCCTTAAAACTGACATGGATTACCTAGTAATAGGTAGTTTTATTCTATCCAAGTGATAATTTTGTCTGTACAAGTATCATACAAAAAACAATTCGTTCTAGGAGTAATGTTGTTGCTTGTGTTATTAGTGGCTTTTGAAGGTTTGCTAAGAATTTATGATCATCAAAACCCAAATTGTTTTTTTCTGAGAAGTGAAATATTTGACAACCTAGATGAGGATCTAATACGTTCAATTTGTTTGGATAATGATAATTTAAGATGGTCATATGACCCATATTTACACGTTGAACCAAATCAGCATTATAATACAATAAACATTAACCAAGATGGGTTTAGAGGAAAAAAGATCTCATTAGAAAAACCATTAGATACGTTTAGAGTATTTGTTGTGGGTGGTTCAACTATTTTTGGTGTAGGTTCTTCATCCGACTCTACAACAGTTCCAGGATACTTGCAAAAACAATATGATTCCAACTCTGAACTAAATATCGAAGTGATTAATGCCGGTACCCCAAAATCATATTCATTCTCAAATGGAAATTTCATTAAAAATAATCTGATTAATTACGAGCCTGACTTATTTATCATATATACCGGCTGGAATGATTTAGGCAAAGCCTATGATGGTAAATATTTTGATGAAGATCCATCTGTGGAAATTGGTGGTGTTTTTAGTTTTTTGCTAAAAAATGACTATTACAAATCAGTTGGTATTTTGATTAAAAATTATCAATTTTGGAGAATAAACACTGTTGAGAATGTACAAATAAAAAACTATGATTATTCTGAACAAATAGCAAAAAATTGGCAAAGTACTTGGAATGAAGTTTGTGAATTGGGCAAGAGAAATAATTTTGATGTAATAATAACTTTGCAACCACTACTTGGTTCTAGCTCAAAACAATTAACTAATGAAGAGAGTAGAAATTATGAATTTTATAATCAGGAAGATAAATTATCACATTATGAAGATTTTGCTGATGTATTACATAAATTAAATACTAAATGTACTAAAACCAAAGATCTCAGAAATATTTTTCAAAATACAAACAAACCAATATTTTTTGATGCCGGGCATACAGGTGACTTGGGAAATGAGATAATTGCAAAAGAATTATTTGAACTATCATTACCAATATTAAAAGAAAAAAATCAATAATGCATATACAAATTCATTACAATTAAATCAACAGGAATAATTGTAAAAACTATGCTTACCAAAGAAAATCTGGAAAAAAATGATCCTAATGGAATGTATACTATCTATGATAGGTGGGCAGAAATTGCAAGAGATGCATATAATTCAGATCTTGATTCTGTAGATTTCAATAATATTGAACATGTTGTTTTTTCTGGAATGGGTGGATCAGGAACTATCGGTGATCTTTTTTCATCAATATTATCAAAAACTAACATTCACACAACAGTAGTAAAAGGATATGAACTTCCTAATACGATAGATAAAAACACCCTTGTTGTTGTAACAAGCGTCTCAGGAAACACAATTGAAACCATCACTACATTAGAAACTGCAAATAAAAAAAATTGCGAAGTAATTGCTTTTTCGTCAGGCGGAATGATAGAATCTTTATGCCAAAAAAAAAATATTCAGTTCAGAAAACTTCTTCAAACACATTCTCCTAGAGCCTCATTACCAAGTTATGTATATTCAATTCTTAAGACTCTTAACTCAATCATACCAATATCAAAACAAGATACAATTAATTCTTTAGAACAACTAGAACATATAACTAAAGAAATTTCATCCATAAATCTCGATAGTAAAAATCCAGCTTTTGATTTGGCTACCTGGATATCTGGAACTCCAGTTGTATATTATCCACAGGGATTAGAAACTGCTGCTACTCGTTTTAAGAATTCAATGCAGGAAAATGCAAAAACCCATACAATATCTGAAAATGTACTTGAAAGTAGCCATAATGGAATTGTTTCTTGGGAAAGATCCTCAAATATGGTGCCTATATTGATAGAGGGAAAAGATGATCATGCTAAAACCAAGGATAGATGGAGTATACTTCGAGAATATTTTGAGACAAATAATATAGATTACAAAGAGATCCTTACAGTCAACGGTAGTATTTTATCAAAAATTATGTGTTTGATTTACATGTTAGATTATAGCACAATTTATTACGCTGCACAATTAGGCGTTGATCCATCACCAGTAAGGTCAATCGATTTCATCAAGGACAGATTATAATTATTCATTAATATTATTATTTCATAAAATATACAACAATTATGGTAAATGATGATCTTGTCTCAGTTGTAATTCCAGTTTACAATTCAGAGAAATATTTAGAAGCATGTTTAAATTCAATTCTTAATCAAACATATGAAAATATTGAGATTATAGCAGTGGATGACGGTTCAACAGACTCGTCACTGGAGATTTTGAAACAATTTTCCAGTAAGGTTCGTATTTTTTCACAAGAAAATAATGGGCTTGCATCTTCACTAAATCTTGGGATAAACAAGGTCAGAGGTAGATGGTTAAAATGGTTTTCACCAGATGATATTATGTATCCATATACAATTGAAACTTTAGTATGTGAAGCAAAAAAACATAGTGATAATACAATTCTATATTCAAATTGGAATATAATGGATAATACAGGAGACACACTTCGTGAATTTCAGGAATCTAACTATAATGGGCTTTCTGTCTTTCAGTATAACCTAAGATTACTAGACGGTCAGCAGATCAATGTGAATACTACGTTAATTCCAACACATTTGCTTGAAGAATGTAAAATAAGAGAACTTGATGATCCTGTTGCAATAGACTATGATTTTTTTCTACATTCAGCACTATTATACGGTACTAAATTTCATTTAATTTCAAGACCGCTAATAAAATATAGAATTCATACAGGTCAATTGTCCCACAAAAACATATCAAAAACCCTAGACTATGTTCAGGAAATCAAAAAGGAAATTTTGAGTCAACTTGGTGGCTCGATTAAAAAAAAATATGCTAATGAATTACGACTGTATCAAAAAACAAAACAAACAAAAAGAAAAACAATGGAGCTTGGGATGAAATTGATTTCCTCAACCCCATCATGGGTTTCTGATAGAATTCTTACTTTCTATTTGAATAAAATTCGTCAAACCCGCTAACAATATTTAATATAGTTTTTATGTGTAAAAAACTGTTCTAAAACATGCCGCTTCCAAAAGTATCAGTTATTATTGTAAATTATAACGGAAAAATATTCCTTGAAAGATGTTTAGAATCACTCTGTAAAGTAAACTATGAAAATTTTGAAATAATTGTTGTGGATAATAATTCAACTGATGGAAGTGTAGAATTAGTTACAAAAAACTATCCTTCAATTATTTTATTAAAACTTAATTCAAACAAAGGTTTTGCTGAACCAAATAATATTGGTTCAAAAATTGCAACTGGCAAATATTTATTATTTTTAAATAATGATACCATTATTACTCCAAGTTTTATATCTGAAATGGTGCCAGTTATAGAAAATGATAATAAAATTGCTATCTGCCAAAGTCTTTTGTTAAAACCTGATCAAAGTATTGATTCCAGTGGTGATTTTATCGATCATCTAGGAGTAGTATATAACTCAACCAAAAAAATAGATGACATAAGAGAGATTTCTAGTGCTCGTGGGGCATCAATGTTGGTTCGCAAAAACATATTTGACATTCTAGAAGGTTTTGATGAAAAATTCTACGTGTCATTTGAAGATGTAGATTTGGGATGGAGAGCATGGATGATTGGATATAAGGTTGTTCTCACACCAAAATCTATTGTATACCACGTAGGGGGCCAAACAATAAAAAGTAAAAAATCTGAAATTGCATTTCATGGATTTAAGAATCAATTAACAATGAAAATTACAAATTTTGAGCCATCGTTAGCAATTAGAAATACTTTATTATTTTTTGTTCGTTATGGATTTAGAGAATTAAAAATATGGTTTGATTATAAGATTAAAGGAACAACTACATTAACAGCTACTGATTATGAAAATAAAATTGCAGAAAAACCAAGTTT
>Ga0208522_1001986_pt1 | contig 12595 bp, 14 predicted proteins | sample ETNtaG_25_FD_185763 | JGI IMG/M metagenome (GOLD analysis project Ga0208522, IMG submission 185763) | Marine microbial and viral communities from oxygen minimum zone, Eastern Pacific Ocean - ETNP201302SV86 (SPAdes) (version 2) | ecosystem: Environmental > Aquatic > Marine > Oceanic ... | reverse complement strand
TAATAAATAAACGGTCTATGTTGGTTAACATACCACGGGTTGCAACGGTCATTTTTTTATTTCTTCAGATAACAGGAATGCAGGTTTATCCTGGGGGAACGCTGCATAATGATGCATCTGTAGGATATTCATTCACGGAAAATTTCTTTTCTGATATGGGAACCTATGAAGCCCGGAATGGTGAACCCAATTATCTGTCCATGATTATCTTTGCTTTTTCACTGACTATAGTTGGTGTAACCTTTGCTTTTTATTATCTGGTTCTTCCACAGGTATTAGGGAATGATAAACTGAATTATACCATGGCAGTTATTGGAACTCTTTTTGCTTTTGGAGGATCTGCATGCATGATAGGTGTGGGATTAACACCATCTGACCTTGTATTTGATCCACACGTATTTTTTGCGAACAATATATTCCAATGTTTTTTAATTACGGCACTGATGTACACGGTTGTTATTTTTAGATCGGATACACTTAAAAAACGATATGCCATTGGGTATGGATTATTTTTTATTTCAATTTTTGCTTATGTAGGTGTTCTAAACTTTGCTCCTCCAGCCAGTTTAGGTCATTCTGCATTGGTTTTCCAGGTTTTGGCCCAAAAGATGATTGTTGGAGTATTTTGCTGTTCTGTCGTACACCAGACTTTTGGGTTTGCTCAACCAGGAGTATTGGAAAACATCTGATTGTTTAATCATGATTCGCCACACTGATGCTATAAAAGAATATTACCCTGATATCCCACCGGAATCCCGATGCCAGATTATTGAGTCTATTTATAATAAAAAAAACCATATCACTTTTTCTCATAAGATCAAAGGCCGTTGGGAAAACCAGTATCTGGACCTGGAATTCGTTCCGGCTGTGAAAGACATTTTCCATTTTGCCTGTAAAGCTGCAAGTGATATAGGCGATCAATCTGTTGTTGTTCCTTACAAAGCACTGGGTTTTCCGATAGATGAATTCTGGTTTAATATTTCAAAACCAGGAGAATCCACAGGCTGGCATGACCATAAGGAGAGTGCTGCACTATCAGCTGTTTATTATCTTAAAGTACCTTCAGGTTCAGGCCAAATACAATTCCGGAAGAAGAACAAAGAAGGATGGTATGAATGGACCGTAAAGTCCCAAACAGGTAAAATGATCCTATTTAATTCAAATGTTGAGCATGCTGTTGAGAGAAATAACAGTAGTGATGACCGAATTTCATTGGCATTCAATTTGTATACATTACCATTGAAATTGGATATGGATTCAACCGGATATTCATCTAATAAATTCTTTTTTTAACTCATAGCAGGGATTACCTATGGATCATACAAAAAAAATAATGTCCAGCCTTTTGATCTTGATCATTCTTTTTACCGGCTGCATTGAATATGAAGAAACCTTAATTATCAAAGTTAATGGCGGAGGTTCAATCACCATGGTTTATGGTATGCCGGCTGAAATGGCCAAGGGAGATGATACTTTTTCAGCAGATAAGATTAAAAATGATCTGACCGGTATTGATGGTGTTTCTGTTATTTCTGCAAAAGACTTTGAAAAAGATGGTTTAAAATGGGTAGAGACAAATGCCAGGTTTACTTCTTTAGAAAATCTTGGAAATATTAAGAACGACCAGTTGCCTGGCTTTGCAGGGGTCATGACATTTACGGACCATAACAATGGTTCCTACACATTTACCAAAGTATTGGGTGAAGAACCAAAACAAACAAAATCGGCTAATGATAAAGATATGATGATGATGAAAAATATGATTGGTGATGTTACATGGAATTACGGGATCACATTTCCTGTGAAAATAATTGATGCCATGGCAGATAAGGGTGATGTACAGGCTGAGGGGAAGAAACTTTCCTGGTCAGTCCCACTGATAGATTTCATAGGAGGGCAGGCAACCTTAACAGTAAATCTTGGCAGGAGTGGGAAGCTAGCTCCCCTACCTGTGTTACAAACTGTGATCTTAAAAAATGGAGAAAAAATTCGGGGAGAAGTAATGAGCTTGAACAAAAAATCCTGCATCATTAAAGTGGGAAAAAAAAGAGAACGGATTGATCGGGACACTATTCATTCAATTGAATTTTAAGGTGGTCACATTTGAATAAATTCTGGGTTTATCATTATTGATTCGATTAAAATCCCGGGTTACATTTTGAGTACAATTATTATTATTCAGGACAAATCATGAACCGTTTAACTCTAAGTATCCTATTATCTTTCACAGTCGTAATAACAGTCACCGCACTGAATTATACCCCTGATACAACACCGGCCCAAACATGTAAAGTAGGCGTGGCCTGTAATAACCCAGACTGTTGTCAAAAGGTTCCTAAAGCCTGCGGAACAGATTTTGCCAAGCCCTGCTGTCAAAAGGTTACTAAAGCCTGCGGAACAGATTGTACCAAACCCTGCTGTGCAAATAAACCAATCAAGCAATGCGGTCCTAACTGCACTAAACCCTGTTGTGCTAAGACATAATTATTGATCATTTTGTCTTACAAACCCATGGTAAAAACATTTATCATAACACCCGGAATTTTTCTGGGTGTTTTATTTTCACAGACATTTTCAGAATCGACTCCGGTTCATACTTATTCTATTGTTGCTTTTGATGAAGAGACAGGAGAATTGGGTGTTGCAGTTCAAAGCCACTGGTTCTCTGTGGGGTTTCTGGTGCCCTGGGCAAAAGCAGGTGTTGGTGCGGTTGCGACCCAGTCTTTTGTAAAAGTAGATTATGGTCCCGAAGGTCTAAACCGTATGGAGCATGGACAATCTGCAGAAGAAGCATTAACTAGTCTTCTTGCAGAAGACGATGGTGAAGCTGTCCGCCAGGTTGCGATGATCGATGTAAAAGGCAGTGTAGCAGCCCATACAGGCACAAAATGTATTTATGCTGCGGGACACAAAATTGGAAAAAATTATTCTGTCCAGGCCAATCTCATGGAAAAAGAAACGGTTTGGCCGTCTATGGCAAATGCGTTTGAAAGATCAAATGGCGATCTGGCAGAAAAAATGATGGCTGCATTGGAAGCAGCAGAAGCACAAGGGGGCGACATTAGGGGAAAACAATCTGCAGCGATGCTGGTTGTCAGTGGTAACCCCACAGGTATTCCATGGAAGGATGTTGTGATGGATATTCGAGTTGATGATCATGCGGAACCACTGAAAGAACTAAAGCGACTGATCCGTGTCCATCGAGCCTATCAACATGCGAATAAAGGCGATCATTACCTTGAAATGGAAGAAATTGAAAAGGCATTGGTCGAGTATGAGAAAGCATCTGAATTTTATCCTGAAAACCCAGAGCTGCCATATTGGTCAGCTGTTACGCTGGCAAGTAAGGGGAATCTAGATCAGGCTTTACCCATTTTTCGAGAAGTCTTTCAAAAAGAACCCAGGTTACGCATATTAACACCGCGACTTGTTAATTCCGGTTTATTGCCGGATGATCCTGCATTGATTGAAGCTATAATCCAAATAGGATCAAAATAAAAGTTAGGATCAATATGTTAATATATATTTTAAAAAGATATCTACCGGTTATGTTCTTTTTCATGATTTTATCAGGATCATTGAAATCCGAACCGGGCCAATTGATTGATTATAACAATCAAACCACGATGACCCAGGATGATATAAATTTTATTTTGTGGTTTGCAGGATTTGATCCTGTTGCGGTCTATGACATTTCGGTCTATGATATTCACTATGAGTCCCATAGTGAAAATGGCACAGTAGACACCCTTTCCGGGCTTGTAATTATCCCGCATTCACCTACAGAAGCATTCCCTATTTTTACCTACCAACACGGCACAGTTATTCTGGATAGTCAGGCACCATCGATCACGGGTATAAGCGCAGATAATGTTGAGATCCTTATGATAAGTCTAATTAGTGCACCATCAGGATTTATTACTGTAATTCCTGATTATACCGGGATTGGAGACCCAGATAAATATCATCCTTACATAATTGCTAACTCTCATACAGAGGCTTTGGTGAATATGATAAGAAGTGTTAAGCAATTATCAATTGAATTGGAAGGGAATGATGGGTTTCAATGCAATGATCAATTATTTCTTGCTGGTTATTCTGATGGTGGGTATGCAACACTTGCATCCCAGAAAGGTATCCAAATAGATTACCCTGATGAGTTTTCCATCACTGCTTCTTTTCCCATGGCAGGGCCCTATGATCTTTCAGGGACCATGGTAGACTACTTTCTTTCTGAGCCAGAATATACCCAACCCTATTATGTGCCTTATGTTTTGACAAGTCATCTATGGTATTACCAGGGTTTGGATGTTGATTTTGCAGAATATTTTGAACCATTCTGGGCTGATACGTTGCCATCTCTTTTTGATGGTACTCATTCAGGAAGTGAAATAAATGATCTGATGCCGGGGAATCCATTAGATATATTGCTTGATGATGTATTGGAAGAATTTGAGAATGATGAAGACCATTTCTTTCGCCAATCTTTGGAAGAAAATACTTTACTGGATTGGGTCCCGGAGAGTCCAACCTATTTTTACCATGGGATGGGTGATGATATAGTGCCATACGAGAATGCTCAGGTGGCTTATGATACATTTTTAGACAATGGGGCATCTGATGTTAGTCTGGAGCTTTTTCCGGAAGAATTAGGCGGGCATTCAGATGTGGCAGTGACATGTCTCTTAGCAGGGTATACAGTTATCCTTGAATATCAAAGGATCAGCCCTAAAGGAGATATGAATAGTGATGGACTCGTTTCATTGATTGATTTAGCTCTATTATCTGAGTCTATTCTTGTCGAAAATAACATCACTGAATTCCAATGGTGGGCTGGTGATTGTGATTATGATGATCAGCATTCCGTTATGGATCTTTTGATGGTTGCAGATCTAATCGAGTAACCTATGAAAAAATATGCCATCAAGGCTTTTGTTATTATCTGCCTGGGATATTTATTATTCTACTATTTTCTAATCTGGTCCACACACATCTAATGGTAGCGCCCCTGAAAAAGTTTGGAGTCATGTTCTTCTGGATGGGTGTTGCAGCTGGCTCTGTTATCTTGGCAGATTCTTTTTTTAAACTCCCTGATGAAGTATCTGGAGTACTGTATTTTATAAGTATAGGAATAGCAGCATCCGGTACGCTGAACTATTACCGATAAATCAAAATGAAAATCAATAAACAAGTTTGGACATTGAAGGATGTGGTTATTTCAATTATTGTTTTTAATGCTATTTACAGCCAAGTTCCTTCAAATAAAAACCCGGTATTAAATTCAGACAATATTAGTGAATCAAACACAATGAAAAAAACTGATGCAGAATGGAAACGGACCCTGTCATCTGCCGAATACCATATTCTTCGGGAAAAGGGTACAGAACGGGCCTTCACAGGAAAATACGATGGTCATTTTGCAGATGGGGACTATTTCTGTGCAGGATGTGGGAATAAACTGTTCGAATCTGAAACAAAATACAGGTCCGGATGCGGTTGGCCCGCCTTTTACGAAGCGCTTCCAGAATCTGTGGAAGAAACTGAAGATGGGAGTTATGGTATGAAACGTACAGAGATTACCTGTAGTAAATGCGATGGACACTTGGGGCACGTATTTAACGATGGTCCCAATCCTACGGGCTTAAGGTATTGTATTAATTCTGTATCCATTGACTTTCAACCCAGTGATAATGAATAATGCAAAAAGGTGTTGTAAAGGAATATGATCGGTCAAAGGGTTTTGGATTTATCACGGGCGATGATAAGGAAGATTACTTTGTGCATGTGAGCGGGTTGCGTGAACATTTGCAATCCAAAGGACTCCGTACTGGACAGAAAGTCTCTTTTGATGTGGATTTTGGAATGAAGGGGGATAAAGCAATCAACGTTCGTGTTGATTGATTTATTTTATTAAACTGATCTTTTGGGTCAAGGTTGATCCTGCCGCTTCAACCTGAGCAATATAACTCCCTGATGAAAGATTTTTCCCATCTAGTTTAAATAAGTGATTCCCAGCCTTCTGTTTACCCTGGTGGTGTACCTTTAATACTCTTCCTCGCAGGTCCAATAACCGTATCGTAACGTTTTCTTCCACTGGTAAAGTGTAGGACAGCATGGTTGTCGGATTGAATGGATTTGGATAGGCAGGGTTGAGCATAAACCCATTGGGACCTGTACTGGGTTTGGAGCCAAGTGCTTGATCTACAAAGGGGATAGCTTGAAAATCACCGTTAAATACCTGGCCAATAGTAGATTCATTCAGGCCGAACCAGTTGGCCATGACCGTAGTATAGATTTGCCTGTAATCAAATTGAACCAACAGGTTCCCATTCTCATCCAGATTTTCAAGGCTGGGATCATCCCCAAAAATCCCACCATTGATATCAGAACCAAATATGAATACTGGAGCACTTGTCCCGTGGTCTGTTCCTTCAGATGCATTTTCGTAGACCCTCCTCCCAAATTCACTTGTTGTAACAATAAGAATCCTGTCCAATAGACCCAGGGCATCCATTTCGTTAAAAAACACATTTAAGGCATCAGCAAGTTCAGACAGCAGTTGCTCATGCCTGTACAGCTGCTCTACGTGAGTATCATAGCCATGCTGGTAAAAACGGTAGAGTGGCGTAGCCAGTCCTCCTGTGATAAGCCGAGCGGCAACTTTAAACTGTTGACCAATATTTGTATTCGGGTAGTTCATGATCGTATTAGGTGCATTTTGAGCTGCTTCGTTAACCACCTGAGAATAATTAAAAGACATGTAATCCATTTCTCTTAAAAAGGCTAATTCTTCCCCTCCATAGGTATCGGGGATTTCTTCATTCTGATCGTCTACATAATTCCCTGTTATTAGAGAGTACATTGTATCGGGGTCATACAAATAAAGCGCTGTATTGGATTCACTGGTCTTGAATTCCAAAAGGTTTGCACTGTTGAATTGTATGGCCAGGGGATGATCTGGTGCATTATCAGGAAATCCTGGATATTCCAGTTCAAGAAGCCTGCCCAACCAACCGGTAGATAATTCATCGTTTTCATCCGAGCCCGTATCCCAGATATCTGAAGAGCGAAAGTGTGATAAGTTGCCATCTGCATATCCAACTCCCTGTATTATGGCCATTTTCTGTTCATTAAAAAAAGACTGCCATGATCCTAGGGCAGGGTGCAATGCAAGAGTATCCGTAATGGGCAAAGATTGACCATTGGCGATTGCAAGGGATGGCCTTTGTTGGTAATAGGATGCGTTTTGAAAAGGGATAACCGTATTTAGTCCATCATTCCCTCCGTTCATTTTAATGAAAAGAACTATCCTGTCAGAATCAATCGCTGAATTTCGAAAGCTAAACCGGTTTTTTGATCCAACCAGTAAGGAAGGTATGCCAGCACCAAGAGCAGTTAAAGCAACAGATGATTTGATGAAATCCCGTCGTTTCATGATAGCTGGAACTCTGGTATTCTCATCATATGCTGGAGTAAATCTTCCATACGGTTCCACTGTGCGTTGTAAGCAGGTAAATTAATATTCCAGTCGTAGGGTTCAGCTCCGTCCAGTAAAATCTCCAGCATTCGTTCTTCAAGACTTTCTGTAAGGGGCAGACCAAAAAATATAAATGCTAATTTTTGAACTACTTGGACGGCAGGATAATTGCCATCATTTTCATCATAGAGAGATTGTGCTAATGCAGGTACATTGAGATAGGATCCAAAATTTCCAAAGGGACTTTCGCCCGTCACAAGAGAGCATAGCAATGCTTTACGCATTGGAAAGGTATTTGAATTGATCCAGGATCGGTATCCGATCCAGCCATTAACATCCGGCGGCTCAAACAAAATCATATTTAAGGCATGCTGCACATTGTAAAAGAAATCAGAATCAAAAGGTTGATCCTGCATATTCAGTCTCTTTATTGAGCCCAGGAAAAGTTGAACCGGGTTTTGGATGTTGGCACCAACATAAGCAGGGTCATAAAAATGGTCGTTTGTAAATAAATATTCCAGTGCAGGTTTAATTTCATAATCGTTTGTTCGTAAAATATCTGCCATGGGTACAATAAAATCTGTATCCGGTTCATTGTACAAAAACCACTTATAGATTTTTCTGCAAATATGGACGGCACATTCATCCCGATCTAATATCATATTAATAATATCATCACCTGTCCAGGGTCCTGTCTGGCCCATAAAGGTCTTATCGTCAAAATCATGCCAGTCGGTCCACCAATATCCCCAGCCTTCCATGGTATCAAAATCATAGTTAGTCAGGAGACCGTTGGTCACATAGCCTGTAAATGCGTGGGATGCCGCAACCACATCATCCTGACTGTAGTTATCAACACCCAGGGTGAACAACTCCATCAACTCTCTGGCAAAATTTTCGTTGGGTGCTTCTTTTCTACTTCCCGAAATATCCAGCCAGATCATCATAGCGGGGCCAAAGGTTACCTGTCGGAGTAAATCCTTAAAATTTCCCAAGCAGAGGGTTCGAAAAACATTATTTTGCTGGTACATAGCCTGGGGGTAGAAAACCTTCGAATAGGCTGAAGCAAAATAACTATGCCAAAATAATGTCATTAATTCAGTGATGTTCATCCCTCCATCCATCATTCTCTGTCCCCACCATTTCTGGAATGTTTTCATACGATTATGATACGTTTGGATGATTTGATTGACATCTTCAGGAGATAATGAGTTCCAGTCAGGTAATTCTTCGGATACCCATTCACCGGGAGGTCCTGGCAATTCCTGGTCAGCTAGAATATTTTGGATACTTGTTTCCATACCATCATTAACCAGAGTGTAGATTTCTTCCAGGGTTGAGCCGGTTACAGTTCTTTTTAATAGATGGGCTACAGTCTGCGTATCCCAGGAAATATCAAGGACCTGGCAGTTTGACCTGTTTTGAAGGGTAAATCCAGGCGATGGTTCAGCATTGGTACCATTCTGGTTTTTCCAGTGCTTATTTATAAGTTTTTTATGAAACCTTATTGCCTTTCTATTGGGCCAGATGGAATTGGATGTTTTGATATAGGGAATTAACTCAGGCATTTCTTTAATAAAATTTTTATGTTTAGTCCTATTTAAAAATGTTTATCATTAATGAAATTTTTAATCAAGTTTTTTGCCTGTAATGGGATCTTATGCCCGGAAGAATAAATATGAAGTTCTGCTTTATATCCCGCATCTTTAAATATTTTCAGGGATATCTTACTTTGTTCTGGAAGAATTATTTTATCCTTTTCCCCATGCAATAGTAAAACAGGTGTATTACGACTGGCATCTGTTGCATCCTGTTTTACTCGTTTTTTATAACGAATAAACCCTGCAATGGGAATTATGCCCCCTAATGAGAACGATTGTCGTATCATGAATTCCATGGTCAGGCAGGCACCTTGAGAAAAACTGATAATGAAAATATCACTGCTGGAAAATCCTTCATTGTTTAAATCTTGGATCAAGTGTGTTAGAATATTGAATGACTCCTGGTATTTCCATCCCATTTTTTCACTGCCATCAAACCAGGAAAACCCTCCTGGTCCAGCAGTGTAAGGTGCCTGGGGCAGGATCCACTTTGTGTCCTTTAAGGACATCATTTTTCCTACCGGTTCCATGGATGAAGCATCTCCGGTCCAACCATGGATGGCGATTACAGCTTGTTTTGGTGTTTTTGATGTGGAAAATGTTTTTAAAACCATTTACTGATATTCAATGCAGCAGCAGTCATCCACAACTGTTGCTTCAGAGAATTCTGTTCCATCCATTTTAAAGCGGATGCATTTTCCAACATTAGCCGACACATCAATCTCTGCGAGGCTGGCAACATCTTCCACGGTCACTTCTTTATAGAGATAACCATCCAACAGGCCACCACCGCAGTCGGTGCATTCAGAATTGCTTGTCCCTGCGTTACAGCTTAGTAAAAAACACGATAAAAAGATTAAAACTAGGTTATTATTCATATGTAACTCCTATTTATTTCTTAAGAACCGGGTGTCCGGTTTTTTTCATATTGTTCCATTCTTTTTTTAAAATCATTGAAATTCTTTGCCTGCAGTAATGGACTGATCTTCACATTTTCTTCAAGAGTAATGGTACCCTTATCACCATAGTCATGCCCTGGATAGATCCGGGTATTTTTGGGCATGGTCAAAATATTTTGGTACACTGAATCGTATAGATCTTTAATATCACTTTTTGCGCTTATCACCCGTCCTGTTCGACCAACAAACATAGTATCACCCGTAAAGAGTACGGGATCAAGCTGGTAGCAGATGGAATCATGGTAATGGCCCGGTGTATGGTACGCCATAAAAGAAAGTTGTCCAATCTTGAATGTCTGATTGTGCTTGATGGACTTGAAAGGATCGCTACCAGAAATTTCATCTGTGTCTGGATGGCCCAGTACAGTCATCTTGGGGTAAGATTGTAAATAGTGGTCGAGATGTGCAATATGATCACCATGGCTGTGGGTGATCAATATTGCCACAGGATGATCATGGATAAAAGGTGCTACTCGGTTGAACTCTATAGCTGCATCTACCAGAACCTGGGCCCCGGTTCTGCTGCAGGTAATGATGTAGGTAAAATTGTTATCATAACCACCTAAAAGGGAACGGATTGAAAAATCGGTTACTGGGTTCATGAATTATTCCCGGGGTTATATTAAAATTCTGTAATTTATGGATAGTGAACATACCACTATTGAAACATTAATCAATTGATCAAATATTAATAGGCATTCAACATGCAAAAGAAACAATTGGCATGGTATCTTATTTTTGGTGGTCTGGCAATCTTTTTACTGGAATTTGTCACCACAATCTTATCGTTCATTGGCAATCATCCATTGCTGGGGCTGGCGTGCATTGCTATTGCAGGCGGTGTATTTTTGCTTACGTACGACACCGAATAGTAAACCTATCCTTAAACATAATTTTTCAACCAAATAAAAGGGAACTAAAAATGAAAAATGTAATGATTTCATTTATTCTATTATCAATATTCGGGTGCGGATCCGAATCAAAGAAAAAGTCTGTTTCAACCTTATCTACATTCAAAGATTCCACTAGTTATGCCTTGGGTGCAGACCTTGGAGAAAACTTGAGACGCCAGAATGTAGACATAGATTATGATGTGTTTATGGCTGGCTTAACAGATGGTATAGAAATACCAGAACTTGTCAAACTAGACCAGAAACAGAGACGTGCTGTTATGTCATCCCTTCAGAAAAGTATTAGGGAAAAAGCAAAAGAAGAAGGGGACATTAACATCAAAGTTGCAGATGAATTTTTAGCCAAGAATAAAAAAGAAAACCCAGGTATAAAGGAAACGCCAACAGGGCTGCAATACAGGGTAATCAGAGAAGGAGACGGTGATACTCCAAATAAGACAGACAAGGTGAAGGTCCATTATGCAGGCAGACTTATGGACGGATCTGAGTTTGACAGTTCAATAGAACGGGGAGAACCTGCCGAGTTTGGACTTAACCAGGTCATCAAAGGTTGGACTGAAGGGCTGCAACTAATGAAAGTAGGCTCAAAATATGAATTTTTTATTCACCCGAATATTGCCTATGGCTCACGGCCCAGGCCTAAGATCCCAGCTAATAGTTTGTTGATCTTTGAAGTTGAACTTCTGGGAATAGTTGAAAAGGGTAAAGAACAGTAATTGTAGTATAAAAATATCAATAAAATAGGAGAGTACCCCGGACAGGATTCGAACCTGTGACCTACAGCTTAGAAGGCTGTTGCTCTATCCAGCTGAGCTACCGGGGCATATACCATAAATTCTCTTTAAATGAGATAATTTAAGTTACTGAGAACAAAAACACAGTCATTGGAAAAATCACTGAAATTTTCTCGTCGAGCGCTCGACGAGAAAAGTCTTGACAGGTACCGACGAGAAGTTGTACAATCACCGACGAGAGAGATAGAGTTTACTCTCTATCCACTACCAAAGAACAAATCAAACACTAAAATGGAGGTCTTAAATGGCTGAAGTAGTTGCCAACACTGGCGTATCAAAAGATAAAGGTTATTTATACTATCTCGGTAAAGATGGTAATGTATGGCGTTCACAAATGGCTCGTGCAGGAAAAGGCGGCGGCAATGCAGAAAAAGTTGCAGATGCTGGCGTAACACGAGAATCAGGATATCTTTACTACGTAGATAAGAATGGAAATGTTGCCCGTTCACCTATGGCTAGGGGACGCAAATAGATCCATTACCTATTTATTCTGAAAAGGCCTTCTTTTTAGAGGGCCTTTTTTTTTATAGAACAATGTATTAAGTTCCGTAAATTCTAATGGTTGATTGTACCAAAAATTCCGAGGTAACGTCGCCCCATTAAAAGAAAAAAATTATGAAAAAGATAATTATATACAGTTTAGCAATTGCAATCCTCATGCCCTTGAGGGGAGAAGGACTGCAATTGTTTGGTTCTAAGAAAAAAGCTTCTGAAAAAGAGAAAAAAAGCGAACAGCAAGCAAGCAGTCAGAGAGCTGATATGACGGAAGATTTCTCAACCACAGAGGTCACGACCCGAAAAAACATAGAATCTGTGATCCCGGTCAAGAGAATCCCCAGTGGCTGGGTCTTCC
>Ga0208522_1001982_pt1 | contig 12606 bp, 10 predicted proteins | sample ETNtaG_25_FD_185763 | JGI IMG/M metagenome (GOLD analysis project Ga0208522, IMG submission 185763) | Marine microbial and viral communities from oxygen minimum zone, Eastern Pacific Ocean - ETNP201302SV86 (SPAdes) (version 2) | ecosystem: Environmental > Aquatic > Marine > Oceanic ... | reverse complement strand
CCGATGTCGATCACTCGAAAAGGAAAGCCATCGTTGATTTTCAGTGAATCGTAAACTTGATCTCGGAGCTTTTCAACCAGATAGAGGTAACGGTCATATTCCTTTTGAAGGGGTCGTTGACGGGAATCAATGAGGCTGGTGTCCTGCCTTGTATAAGACGAATTTTGTGTGGAAGGTACCCGAGACAGGGCCTCATCCCAGGCGGGGCTGTTGTCCATTCCGCTTTCCCAGGGATGAAGGATGGAAACAAGGCCACGGTTTTTTGGATCACGTGCCGACCAATACCAGCGGTGCCAGGCCAAAACCTGTTGGCAGATTTGACGAAGTTCGCCAGTTCCAATGGTGGATTTTTGTTTGCCTTCCCAGAGTTTCCTGATACAGGTTGCCAGCACTGGGGGCTGGCTGATCCCGGAGGTAGGAGGATGTGCTACTCCTTTCGGAAAACACTCTTCCGGGACATTCCAGACGTCAGCATTGGGAAAGTAATCAGGACTGTCCTGATGGAAAACAATGTGGGGCAGCATCCCGTCCGCCCACTGACCTTTCAGCAGCATCCGGATCTCCTGCCAGGCACGCGCTTCATCAAGTTGCTGCCAACCCAGTGCACAGATGGAGGAATCCCAATTCCACTGATAAGGATACAGCCGGTCGGTCGGTACGGTGTAGCCTCCCCGGTCATTTTGCTCTAGGATACTGCGGGCTGATTTTACAAATTTATCAGGATTGTTTAATCCGGTCTGAATCATAAAGGATTTTTCTGTTTAACATGCTAATGTTTTGAAGTTTTTTGGAATCTCCAGAAATCGATACCGTGAAGGGTCGATTTTCTTTTTTATTCTTTCACACTGCCTTCCGTGAGTCCGCTGATGAGATTTTTTTCAAAAGCCATGAATAGGATGATCACGGGTATGGCAGTCAACATTGAGGCCGCCATGATTCGGTCCCAGATGGCGTTTTTTGACATAAAAAGGGTTTTCAGTCCGATTGGAAGTGTAAGGTTTTCGCTGAACCCTTTGAGAAACACAGAAGCGAAGAGGTATTCGTTCCATGCAATCATGAATGCATAGATAAAGACCGTTACAAGCATTGGGAGCGAGAGGGGAAGAATGATGAGCAGGATTGTTTTCATCCGGGAGCATCCATCAATTCGCGCTGCTTCTTCCAAGGATTCAGGAATGGAACGAAAGTAATTCCCCAGCATGTACATGGATACAGGAAGCGTTTGGACTACATAAATCACAATCAAGACTGCAATCGAACCCGTTGCACTTGCTGCCAGACCGCTTTTGACGGCAATCTGGTAGAGCGGCACCATGAGCAACACTCCACCAAACATATAGGTCATCAGTACTCCGCGTTGAATCAATCCACGGCCTCGATAACGAACTCGGCTGAAGGAATAGGCGCCAAAAACGGCAAGCACCAGAGAGCAGAAAGAGGCCGTGCCTGAAATCAGGAAGGTATTGAGAAAATATCTGATGAAAGGAAAAACGTCAGAAGTTGAAGAGTACTTCGCGAGAATCTTTTGTTTTTTCTCTTCAGACAGTTTTGGGTTGTCGAGCAATCGTTTGATTGATTCAGGCACTTGAATTTCAGGTTTTTGAATCCCAAGCAATTCCCCGTATGCGTCCCAGTTGAGTTTTATTGGAATCAGCGAAGGATTGCCCCAGTCGAACTGATGCTTAAGGGATGTGGAAAGCATCTGCACGAAGGGAAAGAGGGTGAAAAAGAGCACCAGCAGAATCAGTAGATAGAATCCCAGCTTTTGGGCCAATCGCTGTATCACCATTTGAGCACTCTACGGATGTAGTAGAAAATCATCACAATCAGCAGTAGAAACTGAACTACTGCAATGGATGCGGCCTGCCCCTGATCAATACTTCCGGTGAAGGCGGTGAAATAGGTATAAACAGGTAGTGTCTTAACATTAGGTGTCAACAGGAACACTTCGTCAAATTTGTTCATGTTCCAGATGAAACGCAACATGATGATGGCTCCAACCACAAAGCGTATTTCAGGAAGGGTGATGTGGAGGAATTTCTTCCAGCGCCCGGCTCCGTCGATCTCTGCTGCTTCATAAAGATCATGATCAATGCTCTGCAAGCGAGCAAGGATCAGCAGGTAGGCGAATGGAAAATTTTTCCAGATGTCAAAAACCACCACCACCAACAGCGCCAGATCGGGTGTTCCTATCAGATTGACGCGCTCCTCACTTAATTGAAGCACCTCCACCATCATATAATTATAGATTCCGTTCACAGGATCGAAAATAAACTGCCATGCAAAGACCTCTGATATCAGGGGTGCAATATAAGGCAGCAGTATCAGCCCCCGCACCAGGTTTCTCAGAGGAAATTCATGGTTCATTAGCGATGCCACCGCGAGTCCCAATAGGGTTGTTCCCAATGTGCTGGCTACCACATACACCGCAGTGGTCCACAAAGATCGAAAAAAATCTACGTCCGACAGCAACTGGAGGTAATTCGCAGGACCTACAAATACATTTTCTCCTACCAGTTTGACTTCGAAAAAACTGAGGTAGATGTTGTAGAGTACAGGGTAGAGGATGAGAAGTGTTATTACCGTCAAGCTTGGAAGAACCGTTTGCCATCCGAAACGTGCTTCTTGTACTGCAAGAGAATCTTTCCTCACTGGTCGGTCCTTTTAGGCATCATTGAATTCATCTTCATTCAATACCAAACAGCTTAAGATATCTTGATTTTCTAAAGGAGTTCAAGCGTGTGGGACTGACGTGGATCTGTCATTAGAATCATTGCTGTTGAGTGTACCAGTTATGATGGATGTAGAATTGTTTAAAGCTTTGTATGTTCGGATACTCAAGAGTTCTTTCTCAATTGCGCGATATCTTCTGATCTATGAGACTTGGACGGGATCCGGCAGGTAAGGATGTACCAAAACAATTATCCTCCGGATCCCGTTGAAGGATGAAAACGAAACCGAATTATTGATTCATTACCTTTCGCATTTCGCCCTCAGCCCAGTTCATTGCATCCTGAACTGCCGCACCTTCAAAGTGAGTTTTGTAGAGCATTTGAGGGATGATTTGCTTCGCAAAAATTTCTCCAGATGCAGGAATCATTTTGCCCTCCACAATTTCAAATTTCTGAAGGTTGTCGAGTCCTTCAATGATTTCATACATCTTCTCTTTGCCATAGTGTTTGAAGATGCCCTTGGGATCATTCATGAACTTGCTGCTTCGCGCGATCGAGCGCAGGACTGGATTCATGCCGCCTGGAGCCATGTGCAAGAAGGTCACATACGCATCTTCTTCATAGAGATAGCTCACCAGGCGTTTGGCAGCATTGGTTTTTGCGGAATCATTGTTTTTTGTAATCCCCAAGGTGACAATCACACCATAGGATGAATCCTGAGTGTTTTTGAATGAAGGAACCATTTTCGTGTTGTTTACCAGATTAGAATCGAAGGTCCCTCCCTGAAGCAGTTCGAAGTTTTCGCCTGTAAGAGATCCAGCAGCGACTTCCGCCAATGATAGATCATCCATGATGTACGTTGAGTAAAAGAACATCGCGAGCTTCCCCTGCAGGTAATAGTCACGGGCTCTCCAGGTCTGGGGTCCAGGAGGTGTGAACTGCTGCAGTTCGTTGTAATATTCAACCGCTTCTCTCATAGCCTGTGAATTGAAGACCAAATTTCCATTAGCGTCAAACTCCCTGGCGCCATTTGAAATGGCAAACTGCGTAAAAACCTGTTCGGCATAGGAATCCGCCTTGGTGCCGATGAGAATGCCGTACTGATTCTTCCTGGGTTGATTGAAATGCCTGGCTGCTTTGAGGATGTTGTACCAAGTGTTCGGAGGGGCCAAACCCGCCTCCTCAAACCAGTCGGCTCGATACCAGATTCCCTGAACCCAGCCATGATAAGGCAAAGCGTAGGCATTCCCTTCAGGCGAGGTGGTCAACTGCAGTGCTCCTTTGAAGAACTCGTCTCTGCCAATTTGACGGATCAAGGATGCATGTGCCTGATGGTCCATCAGGCCTTCACTGCCGAAAGCGACAGCAAGCTCAGACCCCATTTCGACAACTTCAGGAACATTTCCTGCCGAGGTCGCGGCTGCCATCTGAGTCGGTACATCGTTTTCATCAACAGGGACTAGTTTGACCTTGATGTCATCATTAAGGGCTTCGAATGTGTCCAGAATTAGTTGGATCGTCTTCATCCGTTCAGACTGGGTTTCCGTTGTCCAGAATGTAATCGTGGTTGCAGCATTCGTGGCCTGTGCCATACACAGCAAAAGGATTGACACACAGAATGAGGTAATTGTTTTCATGGTGACCTTTCTTTATATGATTGATTTCTCCTGTCTATTTCATTTCGGAAATCCTAATTCAGGAAGAAAATGTAAGTTGCAGTATTGAATAACAGATAGGTAGCATTGACAGAAACATATCCTTATTTGACAGATTTCATAAATGCTGATTGATCATGTCTCCATAGTTCCTCCATTAAAAAGTGATTGATGGAATTTCATTTTGGACCTTCACTTCCACGCAATTTCAAGGTTGCCGATGCAAGCCTGGAAATGAATGGAAGACCTGGGTCTTTGAGCCTCCTTAACAATAGTTCCACTACCTCTTTACCGGATTCTTCAATGGAAAATGTGAGGGTGGTCAGAGGTGGTTGTAGATAGCCTCCTAAGGCGATACCGTCATAACCGATTACGGAAAGCTGATTTGGAATCTGAAAACCAAGCTCCATGGCAGCTTTGATCACTCCCAGGGCAGTGGCATCATTGGCACAAAGTATTGCCGTGGGACGGGGGGGGGTTTTCAAAAGTTCATGTGCGGCTTCTTCTCCTCCCCTTCCGGTGAGGTTGCCTTGAGTTTCCATGCTTGGGGCAATTTCCAATCCGGATTCCTCCATCATCTTCTGAAACCCCTTCGCACGAAGCTGGGCACTGTAAAAACCTTTTCCTCCACCCACGAGTCCGATCTGCTGGTGACCGAGCCCGATCAGATGGGACGTAGCCTGCCGAAAGGCTTTTTCACCATCAATGTCGAACCAGTCGTGTTCCTCCATGCGAGCTGTCCGTCCATGGGTCACGAAGGGGAATCCCTCTTCTAGGAGGTACTCGACTCGCGGATCATGTTCCCTCGTCCGGAATACGACAAAGCCATCGACCTTTCGACTCTGTACCAGTCTGCGGTAGGGCTCCACTTCAGATTCGTCCACGCTGCCTGAGTGAACCAGAAGATCGTAACCATGAACATGAAGTGTGGTAGAAACCGAGGTAATGAATTCACTGACAAAGGTGTTCACCGGCTGGGAAGGCATCGGCGGAAGCACCATTCCAATGGTCTCGGTTAGCCCTTTGGCCAGTCTCCTGGCCTGGGTCGAAGGAACATAGCCTCTTTTTTTTGCGGCCTCCATCACCCTCTGACGGGTCTTCTTCGAAATGTCCTCATAACCATTGAGGGCCCTCGAGACTGTACCCTTGGTCAACCCCAGCTCTGCAGCCAGATCGCTGATGCGGACATCTCCTGCCCGGCTCAATCCTTCGATGTTATCTAACTTCAAGAATCTCGTCTCCTAAGCCTTCAACTTGAACAAACTTCATCTTTAAAAAAAAGAAACGAAACCGGTTTCGCTAAAAGACGTAGGTTTTCATTTCAGCCCAGTTTTCAACAAACATTTCGAAACCGGTTTCGTTATTATCTTAAGTGGACCAAAGTGAAGTCAAGTTTTTTTATTTTGACATCAAAAATCCAATCGGGGAGTACTTTGAAAAGGAAAGGGATTGCTGGTTGGAGAATTTAAAGGACCAGACTGATTCAAAAGGAATAGGTTGTTTCCAGGAAAATCCTGTCGTTGCGGCTCATTTGTTCTGCATAGGCGAGGGAGGTTGTGGAAGCATATTCAGAATCGCTGCCTTTTTGGTAAACCAGCCATCCTCCCCCGACACTGAAGGCATCGAACCAGTCGTAGTCCAGGCCCACTCTTGCAGTGGCCCCTTTGTTCCAGCTTTCACCAAGCATCAGGGCGAAGCTGTTCAGATGCAGGGTCTGGTTCCAGAAATCATGGCGGTAACTGAAGGCGGATTGGACATAATGTTCATCGGCATTGTTGGGAGGATTTTCCAGGATCGAATCATAATCCGGGTAGCTTCGGCGTGAGATTTCGAATCCCAGGGACGCATCGCTAATTCCAGCGTATTCGATTCCGAGCATGAGATCCTGCCTCTCGTATTCCTTAACGGTTCCATAAAAACGAAAACCACTGGTCATTGCGGCTTCGGCCTTCCAGAGCCAGCTTCCGCTGACGAGGCTGATCCCGGTGCCGTTCAGTTTCAGCCGGTCGTGAACTCTGGATTTTGCTTCAAGTCCCTTACCTAAAGGAGGTGGATTAAATTCAATGACAACTCTGGCCTGATCATTGTAGAAATCGGCATGGTAGAGCATCCAGTCCCAGCCTGAAAAATTTCCCTGAAGGGACATTCCGTATTCGGCGTTTTCCGTTCCCGATTCAGGAATCTCTTCTTTGGGCAAAATGTTATTTTCATCGCTGAAATTTTCCAGTTTGGAGTAAAAATAATATTCACTGCCGTAGCCCGGGTTCTTCCCGAATCGGATATCGGGGATGGCGACCGCACTGAGGTTCCAGTTGCCGGAGTAAAAATCGAGTTTCAGGGCATTAAGAGGCAGACGGGCATCTTCCACGTCGATCAGACCGGGGACACGGTTGTCACGGGGATTGAGAACATCAACAACACTCAGGGAATCCGCCACGCCCCAGACAATGATCTGGCGCCCCAGCTTGAGGTCCATGAATGAAAGCGGTGAAATTTGGAAATAGGCTTCACGCAGTTCGCTTTCCATGAGGCTTTGACGGTACTGGTCATAGGCTTCACGATTTTTTTGCGGAAGGGCATCGTACACTCCCGGGTCCAGTGTGTCCGGAAGAAGATCCCCAATGATTTTTCCCTCGATAAAGACCCTTGCATCCTGGAAAACCCTACGCTCCCATTTCAATTGCAAAAAACCCCGCTGCCTTCGAATTCCACGCCAGTCCGGGTGTTGAGAACTGATCGGTGCCTGCTGCTCGTAGGCGTAGGAAAGACTCGCTCCTGCTTTTCCGCTGAAGTCATCCAGCCAGCCTTTTTCTTCCGGTAAAGTCTCAGTTTGTTCCAACCCGGGCTCTTCCTCATCGAATCCGGAAAGCAGATCCGTTTCCTTTAACTCAGAATCGGTTTCCTTTTCATCAAAACCTGAGAGTATGGAGTCCATATCTCCACTATCGGTCTGGGCCTGAAGGGCCTGGGCTGAAATGAATGGTAGAGGAATCCCGCTTGGAATCATTCCGAGGCCGAGGATGAATGCCGATGGAAGGACGAGCAGAAATTTATTTTTAAAAAAATTCAATGGGAACATTAAAAAAAATCCCATGAAACGACTTATCGACTCTTGAGCAGCCAGTCCGGTTCCCAGAACAAATCCTTTTCAGAGTGGTTCAAAATCTGTTTTTTTTGCTCTTCGTCCAGGTCGTTGCGTCTATCCAGGGCCTCCAGAATGCAGGCCCTGCAATCTACTTCGCGGTTACTTGAAGCATTCACCCACTTGCAGGCCTCTTCGGATTCTTTACAAAAATGGAATTTGCCACGGTGATCCAACGCATAAAACTGCGCGAGCAACTGCACCAAATTTTTATCCATTGTACCACCTTCGTTTTGGCCAATAGTATTGGGAGTTTTCTTTGGGGGAGAATGTTTTGGCTTCCAAGGTACATTCTAGCCAGATTTCTGAAAGAGAAATGGCTGAATGCATTACCTGGAACATTTCAGAAAAGAATCTGGGCAGGCGCATGGATGCAAACGTCTTTGACGACGCGCCTAACTCAAAGCTTCCTGCGAGGAATGAAAGGAAAGGGAATAATCGCAGGTCTAGCTGCTTTTTCTTGGATCTCAAAACCGCCATAAAACCTTCTTTCCTTGGAGCATTTGGAGGATTTTGCTCGAAGAACAGCCGTTTAACAAGAAACGTAATTATCTCTATCTTAAATCAGGACCCTTGATTTTTCTATTCAAATCCAAATCCAGGAAAGTTCCGGTGCCGAGTTTTTTCAAAGTCCCTTTTCCAATCGTCGGATGCTGAAGAAATCTTCGTTGACCGATTCCTGATTGAACTTCGTGTTTTTACTGCGGATTATAGTACGGTGCAGGGTCTTTTTCCCGGATTTGGTGGTCATCTGCATCTCAGTCGCTACCCAAATCCCATCGATCTGCTCCAGTTTCTTGACATCCAGGTATTTGTTGCGCTTTTTCTTATACACCCAGCGCACTCCGCGGACCACCACATAATTGTCCTGGCGAACGAAAAGCACCGACTGGGTGAGCCCGATTCTTCGATCTCCTCCTTAGATTTTGGGACCGCCTTGATCTGCCAGACAGGCTTGCCTCTAACTTCGGTCTCTTTCATCAGAGTATATTCGTATTCATCAAGGTCGGGAGAGGTCATGTCCGAATAGTTGAAGTCGGAACCCATGAAGCTTCCGCTTTTATCCCCGGAAGCTATGCGCTTGGTTTTGCGCAGGGCAGGAAGGTAGAGCCACTGATCATCATCTTTCCCCGAGGCATCATAATCAAAGGTCAGAAACCCGGTGTTCTTGACGTCGGCTGGAGAGAGGAAAAACATCAGGCTCAAGCTGTCCTCTCCCTTTTCCATGCCGAAAGATCGGATTTCCCTTACACGTTTCCTGCCTTTTTTATCGATCAGGATCATTTCCATCTCAGAAGTCGAACGGTCTCCGGTTTCACGTTCATTGACACGCTCCATGATTTCTCTGCCGTTCAAGGCCAGTGCTTTATTTGCAGGCCAATAGGTGAGTAGTGCAAAAGCAGCTAAAATAATGAATGAGAGGTTTTTCTTTGAGTTTCTGCAAGGAATCATCGGTTCTCCTTTGTTTCAAAAATAATCATAATGCTTCTGGTCGTGACCCATGATTGCGGTAGATCAAAGTCATCAACGCTGGTGCAAGCAACAGGTCACCCAGGAGGGCAACAATGATCGTCAATCCGGTGATCAAGCCGAAGGAAATCAGGTTGTTCATTGTGGAGATGGTGAAAATAAAAAATCCACTGGAAAGCACAATGGTCGTGAGCAGCAATGCCCTGCCGGTGGAGGTCAGGGTCTTCTCCACTGCCAACCTCACATCTCCATGGATCAGGTGATAACGCCGGAAGTTATGCATGAAATGAACGGTATCATCGACAGCCAGGCCGATTGCGATGCTGCCCACCAAAATCGACATCGCGTCCAAAGGCAGTCCCAGCATTCCCATCACCCCCAGCCCCACCAAAATCGGCAGAAAATTCGGGATCATGCTCCAAAGCCCTAATTTCAGACTCGCCAAAAGCACAATCATCAACAAGGTGATCACGAAACCTGCAATGAGATAACTGATCATCATTCCCTCCATCACAAAGGTGATGGTTTTCACCATCATGGGAATCAAACCTGTCAGGGTGAAGGATATTTCCCCTCCAAAAAGTTGATCGACTTTAGGCTCTAATTGTTCGAGCAATCCTACGAACTGGTTGGCATCGACCCAGGTTGACTTGAGGGTGATCCGGGATTGGGAAAAGGGAGTGTCCACCAGGTTCTCCAGGTCGTCGGTACCGCCGTTTTCAAACAGCAGTAATTCCTGTGCAATGAGTTCCCTGTCCTGGGGGACCCGGTAGTATTCTTCCTGATCCTCGTTCAAAACCTGGTTGATCTCCTTGACGGTATCGACGATGGAACTGGATTTTCCGATTAGGATATCTTTGTAGGTTTGAGTTTCTGCAAATTGGTTGAACTCCTCCAGACGGTTCATGAACTCAGGGTCTTTGACGGCATTTTCGCCTTCTCTTCGAACCACCAATTCCAGATTTGCGCTGCCCTTCATGTGATCGTTGATCGCCTGGTTGGCGCTTCTCAAGGAATGTCCATCGGGAAGCCATTTTATCGGATCGTGGGAAAACCGGAGTTGTGCTGCGCCGATTGAAGAAATCAGGGCAATCCCGAGGCTTACCGCGATCACGAACCATGGGCGGCTGACGGCAAAATCCCCGCAACTTTTCAGGATCCTGTCCGCAGGATTTTTCTGGTTTGGGGTCTTCTTTTTTGAGTCAGAAGAAAAAGGAATCAAAGCCAACAAAGCGGGAAGCAGGATCAGGGTAAAACTGACACATATCAACACCCCCGCGGTTCCAAAAATGCCCAGGTCCGAAACCGGTGCGACTTTTACCGGGGAAAAGGAAAGTAAGCCGCCAGCAGTCGTGAGACTGGTGATGAGGATTGCCAAACCGGAATGCCCCAAAGCATAGCCTATCGCCTCCCGCTTATTTCCCTGATCCCTGAGATGACGGTAAAATATGACGAGAAGGTGTACCGAATACCCTACCCCAACCGCCAGGAGGAAGGAGGGCAGGATTTGGGAAATGATGGTCAACTTGGTACCGGTCATGGAAAACAAACCGATGGTGCTGAACAAAGAGAGAACAACCGTCAACAGGGGGAGGATCACCCCGGAGATCCTACGAAACAATAGGGACAGTAAAAATGCAATCATCAGGATGGAGGAAATGACAAATTTAGGCATTTCTTCGATCATCTTCTGTTTCAGATCACTGACCATCACCGGGGACCCCCCGAGATCTATCGGGAAATCCAAGGTCCTGTGATTCGCGGCTACCTGTTTGATGGCGCCCACGAATTCGGTGTTCTGCTCTTCGCTCAAACGCTGCAGGGGTTCTTCAGGCGCTTCTGAAGCCGATGTTCCGGACGGTTGTTCTTCCTCCTCAAAACCCCCTTCAAGCATTGCATCCAGTGCTTCTTCCTGGATGCTTTCCGCAAAGGCATTAGAACGGATCATCACCGCAGTGTAGAGCCCGTCTTCTGAGACCAGAAAGTTCCGGTAAAATTTATTGTCCAGCACCCGTTTCCGGAGCTGAGCGATTTCTTCCTCAGTTTCAGGCCAATCTTCCATCAACTCTTCGATGATCAGTTCGCCCTCCTCTCCTCGCATGGAAGTGACATTGACCAGACTTCGGACTTCGTCCAGGTGTGGAACGGTCTCTTCAAGTTCCTCGTGGAATGTCTTCAGTTTTTCCAAAAAGTTGATATCGAAAACATCTTTGGGATGGATCAATGCCAGCACAATTTCGTCGCGGCCGAATTGTTCCCGAAAAGCGTCATACTCCAACAGGGTGGGATCATCTTTTTCGAAAAATGATTCGGTTGAAGTATCAAACTGGATTGAGGGGAGGTGGGAAGCCAGGAATACGACGATCAAGAGCATCATCATAATCACACGCTTCGGATGGTCATGAATCCAGTAACCTGAATTCTCAAAGGCAGCCTCCGTTCTTCTGATCGCTTCTTTGATCATTGAAAACCTATTTTTGAAATGAATGAATGGTGTTGATCAACAGATCCCGCGCCGGTTCGATGGCGATTTCAGGATCCAGACGGTAATGCAGGAGCAGCCCCAGCATGGAGCCCAGAATCAGGGTCGGCAAACCCGGATCATCGGTTCCGAATAAAATTCCAAGCAGGCGGCGGCGTTCCCGGAACAAACTTTTCAGTTTCGAGGCAACCCTGGGCATTTCCTGGCTCATTGATAAAAATTCAATCATGATCCGGCTGTGATCATTGTGGAGCGAAAAAAGCCGGCTTTGCAGCATCTTCATGCTTCGGATGAAAAGTTCTCCGTTTTCGCCCCTCTCCAGTTCATCGGGCCTTTCCCCTGATTGTAACTGCTTGAGCCAGTCCGGTTGATTCTGAAAAAGTTCTTTCAGCATGTTTTCCGTCAGTTGTTCCAAAAGGGCTACCATCAGTTCCTCCTTCGAACCAAAATAATGATGAAGCAGCCCATGATTCACGCCGGCGTAGTCCGCAATCCGTTTCACTGTGGAACGCGTATGGCCTTCGCGCACAAGACAGTCACGTGCCCCGCTGAGTATCTTCTGTTTCGTTGTTCCCGACATAGGTAAATATGTTTTAGTCAAACGACTAAAAATTTAGTCATCCAACTAAACAATGTCAAACTTTTTTTGAAAACCGATACAGGAGTGTACCCGGAAGACCGGTTTTAATGGAAGTGATGGAGTTTTTTTTCGCACCCCTGGATGAACATGGAGTATTTTGATGAAAGTATAGTATGTCCCTCTTTTTCCAGTCTCAGCATCTGGGTTTCGATAGCGCCGGGGAATTTAGGGTGGAGAGATCCATCGGTTTGAAGGGTTCGCCACCAGGGAGTGGTTTCGGCGTGCCCTTCTTTTTCGGATTCCATCGCGGCTTCCGCGGCAATCCTGACGAAGATCCCGGTAGTCAGAGGGCAGGCCATTTCGACCCCATGACTGCGGGCGAGGAATTCCCGGATGCAGCCGATGGTCGTCAATTTTCCTGGTGGAATCTGCTCCATCAAAGCATTCACCTCGAGCGGACTTGGAATGACCAGGTTTCCTTTCCCCCATTTGTGCCGGATTTTTTCCGGGATGGGGGCAATCCGAGGAAAATCCTTGACGTCCTGGAGTTTCTCCTTCCAGCTTCGTTTTGTTATTTTCATCCTGTACCTTTTCAGTCAATTTGT
>Ga0208522_1001975_pt1 | contig 12639 bp, 10 predicted proteins | sample ETNtaG_25_FD_185763 | JGI IMG/M metagenome (GOLD analysis project Ga0208522, IMG submission 185763) | Marine microbial and viral communities from oxygen minimum zone, Eastern Pacific Ocean - ETNP201302SV86 (SPAdes) (version 2) | ecosystem: Environmental > Aquatic > Marine > Oceanic ... | reverse complement strand
TCGTCGAGCGGGACTGCTCCATGATTGAGATTAACCCGCTCGTCAGGAGCGAGGGCGGCACCATGGTCGCTCTGGATGCAAAGGTCAGCTTCGACGACAACGCATCGTACAGGCACCCTTCGAGAACCGAGTTGCGTGACCTCTCCGAGGAGGAGGAGGTCGAGGTCAGGGCGAAGAAGTCGGGCCTGTCCTACGTCAAGCTTGACGGCAATATCGGCTGCCTAGTCAACGGCGCCGGTCTCGCGATGGCCTCGATGGATGTCATCAAACTGTACGGCGGCGAGCCGGCGAACTTCCTAGACATCGGCGGGGGGGCCAACAAGGAGTCCATTACCACCGCCTTCGGCATCATCCTCGAGGATGAGAACGTCGAGGGTATCCTCGTCAACATCTTCGGTGGCATCATCCGCTGCGACATGGTCGCTCGCAGCATCATAGACGCCTCTAGGGAGATTGGTCTCGAGGTCCCTCTGGTGGTCAGATTCTCAGGGACCAATCACAAGGAGGGCAAAGAGGTCCTCGAGTCTAGCGACTTGGCTGTCATCACGACAAGCACGCTGGCCGAGGGTGCAGAGGCCATTGTCGGAGCAATCGGAGGTGGAAGCTGATGAGTATCTGGGTCCACGAGGGCAGTAAGGTGCTCGTGCAGGGAATCACTGGCAGCCAAGGAACATTCCACGCCACTCGGATGGTCGAGTACGGCACCGACATCGTCGGCGGAGTCACCCCCGGCAAGGGGGGTCAGAAGGTGGACCTACCCGGACGCTCAGTCTCCGTCTACGACAACATGGCTGAGGCGGTCTTGGATACCGGCGCGGACGTCAGCGTGATCTACGTGCCTGCGAGGTTTGCTGCCTCAGCCATAATCGAGGCCGCCGAAGCCTTTCATGATATCAACGGGAGCGGTCTAATCGTCTGCATCACCGAGGGCATTCCCACTCTGGACATGGTGCGCTCGATAGGGCACCTCGCCGACAAGCCCGGAGTGCGGCTGATTGGCCCGAACTGCCCGGGCATCATCACTCCCGGGGAGCATGGTGGTTGCAAGGTCGGCATCATGCCGGGCTACATCCATGCCAAGGGAAGGATTGGGGTCATCTCCAAGTCTGGCACACTGACCTACGAGGCTGTGGCGCAGACTATGAGTGTGGGCGAGGGCCAGACCACTTGCATCGGCATCGGCGGTGACCCGGTCAGCGGGACTGGCTTCATCGACTGCCTAGCTGCCTTTGAGGAGGATCCAGACACCGAGGCAGTGGTGCTAATCGGTGAGATCGGCGGCACCGCCGAGGAGGATGCGGCCGCGTGGGCTGCGGAAAACTTCAGCAAGCCCATAGTGGGCTTCGTCGCAGGTGCCACCGCGCCCCCGGGCAAGAGGATGGGGCACGCGGGGGCCATCATCTCGGGCGGCAAGGGAACCGCCGAGGAGAAGTTCGCAGCCTTCGAAGCAGCCGGCATCCACGTCGCCCGAGACCCCTCGGCGATAGGGGAGGTCCTGCTCGAGGTGCTCATCGAGGCAGGACTGCGAGAGTCTTAGATGAGGGGTTGGCTGAGTCGAACCGAGGGAGAGCCATGGCCGAATTGCTGAACCCAGAGCTGGATGCAATACTAGAGGGTACTTCGCGCTCATTCTACCTCAGTCTCAAGGAGTTGCCTTCAGGCGTCCGCTCACAAGTCGGTCTGCTCTACCTTCTGGCCCGAACCTCGGACACCATAGCAGACTCAGAGCGCGGCTCCATAGAGGACAGACTCGCAGCGCTGGAGCAGTATAACGAGTACGCACAGGGTCGCACGGACACGCCCCCAGACCTCTCTGAGTTAGCACGGTTGCAGAGGATTGATTCCGAGAGGAAGTTACTGGAGAGCGTTGCCGCCACGGAGTCATGCATCGGCCAGTTCGATGATTCGGATCAACTCCACATCCGTCGCTGTCTCGACATCATAGTCGGAGGGCAGAGCCTCGACCTGCAGCGCTTCTCCACTGCATCAGAGGGGCAGATTATCGCTCTGGAAGACGATGATGAACTGGACGACTATGCATACAGGGTCGCGGGTAGCGTTGGGGAGTTCTGGACTAGGATGGCCCTAGGTCACCTGTTCGATGCTGATGCCGAGACCGAGGCGAATCTTTTCGAGAAGGGCGTTCGCTTCGGCAAGGCCCTGCAGCTGATTAACATCCTACGCGATATTCCTGTAGACCTACGGATGGGACGCTGCTACATCCCAAGCAGTTCACTGTCGGCTCATGGCTTGGATTCCTACGATCTTCTAGACAAGGACAACATGGGGCGTTTCAGGCCGCTATTCGACTCTTACATCGACGTAGCCGAGTCCCATCTCGATGCAGCCGTGAGTTACATCGGAATGCTTCCTCACAGCCAGTTTCGACTTCGTGGATCCTGCATGCTGCCCGTGCTTATCGGGCAGCGTACTCTGAAACTCCTGAGAGAGAGTAACGTGCTTGATGAGAGCAGTAGAGTCAAGATCACCAGATCGGATATCAATGCGCTTCTGAAGAGGGTTGCTTTCGCAGTTCCATTCGGCAGAGGTAGCAAGGCGCTCCTCAACGAGTATCGTGATGCCTGAAGCGGTTGGAGGAAACGCACCACTGCGGTCCTGAGGACCGCACGACGCGCGTCCCGCGCGCACGAGGGAGAGGTTCAAAGGCAGGTTGCGGTCGCTCGACTCGGGAGTAGCATGACTCAGCGTCAGGATTCAGATTCGGCCACGGCTGCCGGATACGGCATTGGGCAGAGCATATCCCTGTACGAAGCCGATGAGCCCGCAAGGGGCATCGAGAGGGTGCGCTCAGCGGTCAGTCTGACCAAGGAGGCAGCCCGTGCCATCAGCATCACCGCCCTAGAGGCAGTGAGGGAGGGGGCCTTGTTCATGGGGGTCATCGGAACGCGTGGCGAACTGGTAAATCCGTTCAGACACATCGACGCGGCGATCTGGACCGAGCCGGACGTCCCAGACCGGATGACGGAGACCGCCTACGACTATTGCGAGGAGCTCACTAGGAGGGAGGCCGGTAACTTCTATCACTCGTTCAAGTACCTACCAAACCATGAGCGTCGAGCCATCATGGCATACTATGCGTTCTGCCGACGCGCTGACGACATCGCCGATGGTGACTATGTGGATATCTTCCCCGGTGGCTCGTCTGAAGAGCCCGAGTCAGTTGACTACCGATCAAAAATCGAACTGCTCAGCCCCGGCAGGCCAGTCGTAGACAGATCGGCCTACAACGACAAGATGTCGCAGTTGTTCTACTACCGGAAGAAACTCTCAACCGCGTACGGCGAGATAACTTCCACGGATCCGATCTTCATGGCGATGAAGGACACTGTAGAGACTTTTGGAATCCCGCGGCAGTTGCTGGACGACATGGTCAGCGGGATGGAGGACGACTTCCACCGCAACCGCTACCAGACTTTCGAGGACCTCTACTCGTACTGCTACCGGGTTGCCTCCACTGTCGGTCTCGTGTGTATCGAGATCTACGGCTACGACGATCCCCGGGCTCGTGAGTACGCCGAATCTTGGGGGGTCTTCATGCAGCTAACCAACATCCTGCGCGACGTTGCTGAGGACGCCGAGCGCGATAGAATCTATCTGCCTCTCGACGACCTCGCTCGCTACGGCATCACCGAAGACGACGTCAAGAGCGGTAAGGAACTGCTCAAGCACCCCGGATGGAAACCCTTTGTCGATGAGTACATCGAGAGATGCGATAGATACCGCGAGAAGGCGTTCAAGCTGTTTGGACTGTTAGATAGGTCATCCCGATACTCGCCAGCGGCCATGGCGACCTTCTACCAATCTATCCTCAAGAAAATCCAGAGGAGAGATGGTGACGTCTTCACCGAGAGGATCCAACTCAGCAAGGCCGAGAAGATGGTCTTCGCCGCGTACGTGTATGTGCGCTACCGCTTCCTCGCACTCTGAGCAGAAGCGGCTGCCTCGGGCAAGCCACACAGAAGAAGTATTGAGCGATTCGTAACGGGGGAAGCAGCATGAGGGTAGCAGTTCTTCTGGAAGATCGTTGCCAGCCCAAGAAGTGCAACGCCGAGTGCTGGGCCTTCTGCCCGCCAGTGCGCAACGGCATCGAATGCATAGTCCTCGACGACTCCAGCGGCAAGCCGCTGGTCTCAGAGCCACTGTGCATAGGCTGCGGCATCTGTGTAGTCAAGTGCCCGTTCGACGCCCTCATCATCACCAATCTGCCCGAGGAACTCGACGGCGAGATGACACATCGCTATGGCGAAAACGGCTTCCGCCTGTTTAGGCTGCCCGCCCCCCGCGAGGAGCAGGTGGTAGGCATACTGGGCCCAAACGGGATGGGTAAGTCGACCGCAGTCAACCTACTAGCAGGCACCATTCAGCCCAATCTAGGCGATTGGACAGTGAACTCCCGAGATTGGTCCGAGGTCATCGAGTCGTTCCCGCGTGGTGAATTGCGAGACTACCTCGGCATGGTCGCCGAAGAAGGTGTGACAATCGCTGTCAAGCCACAGTACATCGACAAACTGCCGAAGATCTTCAAAGGAGACGTGCGCGAGTTGCTTGAGAGAGTGGATGACCGGAGCGAGTTGGCCGATTACGCTTCGCTACTGGCGATTGACCATGTGCTCGATCGCAGGCTCGACGCACTGTCGGGTGGGGAGTTGCAACGCGTGGCGCTGTGCGCCACGCTGCTGAAAGAGGCCGACGTCTACTTCTTCGACGAGCCGTCCTCGTACCTCGACATCCACGAGAGGATGAGGGTGGTTCGGATAATCCAGGGTCTGGCCGAACGCGGTAAGCGCGTTCTGGTCGTCGAGCACGACCTAGCCGTCCTAGACGTCATGTGCGACCTGTTACACGTGGTTTACGGCGAGCGGGCGGCGTACGGCATCTTCACTCCGCCGCGCTCAACACGCACCGCAATCAACGCATATCTGGATGGCTTCCTTCCTGAGGAGAACATCAGGATTCGCGAGAAGCCGATACAGTTCCTGCGCGGTCGCACGAGGGGAGAGGAGGTCGGCATGCCGATTCTGAAGTGGGGCGACATCGAGAAGACGCTCGGCGATTTCCACCTCAAGACCGGTGAGGGCGAGGTCAAGTCGGCCGAGGTAGTAGGCGTCGTCGGCCCCAACGCCACAGGGAAGACCACGATGGTCAGAATCATCGCCGGCGAGATGGATCCCGATGAGGGCTGGTGCACGATGGACGCAAAGGTCTCCTACAAGCCCCAGCACGTCAGTACCGACTTCGAAGGAACCGTACAGGACTGGCTTGATACCGAGCTAGGCAACAAGTGGCGCGCCGGGGAGTTCCACACCCAAGTGGTGCGAACGCTACAGGTCGACAAGATGCTGGAGCTGCATGCCAAGAAGCTCTCCGGCGGTGAGCTCCAGGCGGTGAGCATCACCATCTGCCTCGGCAAGGAGGCAGACCTGTACCTGCTAGATGAACCGAGCGCGCATCTGGACGCCAACGCCAGGATGGAGGCGGCCAAGGCCATCCGCAGGACCATGGAGGGCAATGAGAAGGCGGCGATGGTAATCGACCACGACATCTACTTCATCGACATCGTCAGCGACTCCCTGTTGGTCTTTGAGGGCGAAGGTGGCAGCAACGGCGATGCCGTGGGCCCGCTCAGCCTGCGCAAGGGGATGAACCGCTTCCTATCCGATGTCGATGTCACCTTCCGGCGTGACCATGACTCTCACAGACCCCGGATCAACAAGCCTGGGAGTGTCAAGGACCGTGAGCAGAAAGCCAACGGCGAGTACTTCTACGCGGATTGAGGAGACCATTGGATTATTGAATGGGCCATAGGACGCGGAAGCGTGACGGACGAGGTTGGCGACGAGGTCCCTGAGACCACTGAGGATGATTCCGAGGCTGACTCGAAGGAGAATCTCGAGGCCAAGGTGGCCGAGCTAGAGAAGGAGTTGCAGTACTCAGCCGCAGAGATGGTCAATGTCAGGCAGAGGGCTGCAAGAGAGCGGTCCGAAGCGATGCGGTATGGGGGCATGTCGATGGCACTGAGAATGCTGCCTCTTCTCGACAGCCTTGAGAAGGCCCTAGAAGCTGCTAAGGGAGATGATTCGGATGCCCTCAGTGAAGGGGTCAGGCTAACTCTCGAGGGCGCCAAGGCGGCTCTAGAAATCGAGGGAGTGAGTCCGATCGAGGTCGAATCTTCGTTCGATCCCACGACGATGGAGGCGATTGCCACCGTTCCTGCTCCAGAGGGCTGCGAGCCGGACAGCGTCATCGAGGTAGTCGAGGTCGGTTACATGTACCATGACCGCGTCCTCCGCGCCGCTAGAGTGATAGTGGCCGAGGGTGAGTGATGCCGGACAGTGGATTGATTGACCCTGATATCAGGAAGGCGCAGACGCTCCCCTCGCGTTTCTACACCGAAGAGGGGATTTTCCCAGAGATAGTAGGGGGATTCGCAGAGTGCTGGCACTTCGCAGCTCATGAGAGCCAGCTGGCAGAGCACAACGTGCTCCCACTCGATCACATAGAGGGCCTTCTGGGCGAGCAGATGCTGCTGACCCGTGATGATGCCGTCAGATGCCTTTCCAATGTCTGTACCCACCGGGGGATGCTGGTGGCTACCGAGGAATGCAACGCGTCGGCTCTGCGCTGCGGGTATCACGGTCGTACGTTTGGGCTCGACGGCTGCTTCCGAAACATGCCGGAGTTCGATGAGGTGGAGAACTTCCCCCGTCCCTCGGACAATCTCACTGCATTCGCACTGAAGCGCTGGAAGGGACTTCTCTTCACCGGCACCGAGCCATGCCGCTTCGAGAACTGCCTGGACGAGCTTGAGTCGCGGGTCGGCTGGATGCCAATCGAGTCGTTTGAGCATGATCCATCGCGCCACCGCTCGTACGACATCAATGCCAATTGGGCGCTATACGTCGACAACTACCTCGAAGGTTTTCACATCCCTTACGTTCACGGCGACCTGCACGAGGAACTCGACTACGATTCTTACAGCACCGAGTTGTTCGAAGGAGGGGTTCTGCAGGTTGGAATCGCACGCGGGGACGAGGCCTGCTTTGAGTTGCCCGAGTCGTCACCCGACCACGGTCAGCGGATTGCCGCCTACTATTACTGGCTGTACCCTGGTGTGATGTTGAACTTCTACCCATGGGGGCTCTCAGTGAACCTCGTCATCCCGCTCTCTGTCAACCAAACCAGAATAATCTATCACGGCTTCGTTTGGGACCGCTCGAAACTCGGCAAAGGGGCTGGCGGCGACCTCGATAAGGTCGAGGCCGAGGACCAAGGGATAGTGGAGGCCACGCAGAGGGGAGTTGCGGCCGGGGCGTACGACAGGGGGCGATATTCCCCAACAAAAGAAACGGGTGTTCATCACTTCCACAGGATGCTTGTATCTTGACGGGCATTTGATAACCGCTGAGGCCTTCACGGGCGATATGAATGAACGTGTTAAGACGAGAATAGCGATATTGCTAGTGATTTCCATGCTACTGTCTGGCTGCACAGGAAGGGAGACTGAGCAAGAGCCTGAGGAGATTGCGGGTTGCATGGACCAGTCTGCAGAGAACTACAACCCTGATGCTACTGTGTCCGACAGATCCTGTACATACTCCGAGCCCGAACCGGAACCGGGGCCCGATGTGAGGCTGGCCTCGCAATCAGAATTCTGTGACGATATCAATCCGCACCACTGCATGCTTCCCTTCCCAGCTCCTGCTTTCCTTGTTGATGACGAAACTACGGCAACGGGTTACAGGTTGCATATACCGGGTGAGGCGATTCCCGATTCAGGCTCAGGACCATCTGATGAGTTCCATATGATTAACAGGCTGGACGGCTACAGTCCCTCTACTCAGATATTCACCACATTCGAGTCCACTCCAGACGTTTCCGGCATGGCTGGCCAGTATAGCATCGCAGACTCCCTTGACCCAGCGCACGGCACATTGCTGATGAACCTCGATACGGGAGAACTCCTGCCGCATTGGGTCGAAATCGACATGAGGAGCCAAGATGACGAGCCGACCTTCGTTTATGTCCGGCCAGTTCGCGGTCTCGACCACGATGCATCCTATGGTGTTGCGTACCGAAATCTTGTAGATTCGGAGGGTAATTCGATTGAGGGTTCCGATGCTTTCGTCGCACTAAGAGACAGCCTGACTACCGACTCACCGCAAATTGAGTCCCAGCGAGCCCAGTACGAAGGACTGTTTGACGCCCTAGGCGACGCGGGCGCAGAGAGGACTAGTCTGCAGGCTGCGTGGTTCTTCCATACCGCTTCAACGGCTTCCATCCTACAAGACATGGTCTCCATGCGCGATGATGCATCCCAGAGGCTTGGAGATGATGGAGTAGGTTGCAACATCACCGAGGTCGTCGACGACTACGGCGAGGACAACTCCACTTTCCGACTCATTCGAGGGACATTCAGTACGCCCCAATACATGGAGTCAGACTACCCCCCTGCAGCAATGCGGAGGGATTCAAGCGGCGCTCCTGAGTTTATCGATTTCAGAGAGGTGGTCTTCACTATCCTCATCCCGCAGGTTCTTGCTGATGATGGGCGTTCGGGGCTCCTGACTGTCCTAGGTCACGGATTCATGGGTGACGGAGATGGGATGGCCAGCGGGAGTCGGGACTTCGCCAATTTAACTGGTAGAGTAATGATAGCGACTGATTGGAAGGGGTGGAGTGCTGATGGCGATTTCGATGCTCTGACCTACTCTCTAATCAATGTCGAGTACTTCCAGCACCAACATGAGCGTCACATGCAGTCAATCGTCAACAATCTAGCCATGATTAGAACATTTACTGGTGTGTGTGCTGAGCTTCAAGAGTTCGTCCACGAAGACATCAATTTAGTAGATGGATCAAATGTTGATTATTGGGGAATCTCGTTCGGAGGGCTGCGTGGACCCGCTCTGATGAGTATGGTTCCTGAAGTGGATCGCGGGGTACTTTGGGTCGGAGGTTCCTCTTTCTCCCAGCAGATAGAGAGGTCAACTCACTACATCACCTTCGAGATGCTCTTTGCCGAGAGCATAGCATACCCTTCTAGGAATGATAGGGGAATCCTGATTGCCTCAATGCAATCAATTTGGGATTCCCTAGATGCTGAGACTTTCTTGCCTTACCACCAGAATGGTCTCGAGGGATTGATTCAACCCTTCCAAATGCTCTACATCACTTCGATGAATGACTTCCAAGTATCGACTTTGAGTTGCGACAGGGCTGTTAGGACAGCGGGAATCTCGAACCTGCAATCTTCTCCTTGGCACCCTTGGGGAGTGCAGTTGGAAAGCGGGCCGATTGAGGGGTCAGGGGTCGTGTACTTCGATGGCGGCTTCCCCGAGGTTCCAATCGGCAATCTAGCTGGCTCATTGGACTACCACTCTAATGCACATGGACAGATTAGAGGAGTTCCCGAGGCCTACAACATGGCCTTTGAGTATCTTGACTCAGGGATTATCATCGACACATGCAACGAATCGTGTACCTTTGAAGGCGTCTGGTGATTAGCCAACTGGTTCCCCGCCTTCGCCGAGGAAGGCGAGGCGCCTCAGTGCATTGCAACCGATGAGATAGTCGACAACCACCAAGGGGATGGATTGCGATAAGACACTGCGCACTGCTTCCTCGTCATCCACTGTCGACATCATCCTCGCTGTCTCCCTGACTCGCCATCCTTCGAAGCTGTCTCGTTGCTCCAACGAAGTCAACACGACGGACCAACCGGCGCTCTCGTAGAGCTCTGCTGAAGGCACATCGCTGGTGAAGAAGACGCCGGCTACCCCGTGATACTGTTCAGCGTGAGCCACCCAGTTAGGCGGGTCCTCGATATCCGGAACGGTGACCATACTAACATCGTCAATACCCTGTGTTTCTAACCATGTATTGAGCATTGCAATTCTCTCTGCCGAACTCCATGGGTTTTCCATCGACTCTGGTCTGTTTGAAGAACCGATTGCAATGACCAGCGGCAACTCTGGAGCATTGAGCTCGCGCCACTCCTCGGCGGCCTTGATCAATAGTGCATGGCCGTGGTGAAATGGCTGGAACCTTCCGAGAACTACCAGGCCTGGGGTCGGAGGCGATGTTGGGGGCTCCGAGAGTGTGAGAAGATCGGTCATGCTGCCCCCTCCATCGCCTCGACCAGCCCCTGGGAGTCGAGGCTCCAAAGCCCCGGCTCAAGGAACTCCCTGCCAATCAGCATCGATAGACCCTCACTGTGTACCCTAGAGAGGAAGTCAAACAGCGATTCGCTGGCACTGCGGTGGGACTCCATAGTAGGCAGTATACGAGGGTCCTCAGAGGGCTCCATCGTCTCACCGAGATTCTGACGGCGTGACATCCAGTCAAGCACCACTGACTCCGAGTAGGATACCCTATCGGTCCTAGACAGAGAATCAGAGAACTCTGACCAGACCTGCTGCTGCAGAAACTCCTCACCGGATAGATTTCTGCCTAGAAGCGGTTCGAGGTACAGAAACAGTCTGGCATCCCAGCAACTCCACTCTCCGAAAGAGCACCAGCGTGCCAGTGCAAGTGCTAGTTCACCGGACGATTCGGGATTCAATCCCTGCTCAGCGAGTGGTTTGGAAGGGTCCAGATTGCCGTTTGCATCGGACCACTCCATCACATCACCCTCGATATCAACATCGAAGCTCCTGTGGAAGCGCGCGTCCGGCTCTGGACGCAGCACCCTGAGGGCACAGGTCTCCATGCCCTCTAGCAGTTCACCGAGAGGCTTCGAGCAAAGGCTGTCGAAGCCATCTCGATCGACTAGAAGGAGGATGACATCGACCAAAGTACTCGCCCCGTACGCACCACTCGGTGGTACGCAAAGAACCCTCGCTCGCCTATGGCGAGCGCTGTAGCGCCACCGGATTCAAGAACCCGGGGCGGGGCGTGGGGAGCGTCCGAATAGGCGCCGGAGGGATTGTACTGGCTACCATAGAAGAGCAGATTAAGTCCCTTGAGGATGAGATTGGCAAGACCAAGTACAACAAGGCGACTCAAGGCCACATTGGCAAGCTCAAGGCCAAGATTGCCGCACTCAGGGCTCGCAAGGAGAAGGCTCAGGCACATGCCAAGGCCAGCGGTGGCGGGCCGGGTTTTGAGGTCAAGAAATCAGGCGACGCGTCGGTCGCACTGGTTGGCTTCCCGAGCGTCGGCAAGTCGAGTCTAATCTCCCAATTAACAGATGCAGAATCGAATATCGGGGACTTCGCATTCACCACATTGACCTGCATCCCAGGACTGATGGAGCACCGTGGTGCCAAGATACAGATCCTCGACCTGCCTGGACTGATTAAGGGGGCAGCTGAAGGAAAGGGAAGGGGGCGCGAGATCCTCAACGTAATCCGCAGCACGGACATGGTGCTGTACGTGGTGGACCCGTTCCAAGGGTCGCACTTCGAGATCTTGGACGAGGAGCTTTGGAAGTCTGGAATGAGGCTCAACCAGCAGCCGCCTCAGGTCTTCATCACGAGGACGAAGAGGGGAGGGATAGTCGTGCGTTCGACACTTGAGCAGACTAATCTGACCGAGGAGGAGATTCGAGGCATCGTCCGCAGCTTCGGGATTGTCTCTGCCACGGTGACTCTGCGCACCGATGTCACCGACGACCACATCGTCGACACGTTGGCCGGGAGTCGCGTCTACAGCCGCGCAGTCGTGGTCCTCAACAAGATCGACCTCGCTACCCCGAAGGATCTCGAGCAGGCCAAGTCGATGCTGCCCGAGGGCTGGCCTGTGCTAGAGGTCTCGGCGAAGACAGGCGAGGGCATCGACCAGATGAAGGACTTCATCTTCGACAATCTGCACTTCATGTCAATATACCTCAAGCCACAGGGCAAAGAGGCGGACCTCATCGAGCCTCTGATAGTCAAGGACACCTCAACGGTTCGCGATGTCTGCACCAAGTTGCACCGAGATTTTGTTCGCAAGTTCCGCTACGCCAGAGTCAAGGGCCCGAGCGCTAAGTTCGATTGGCAGAGAGTCGGACTGGACCATGTCCTCAAGGACGACGATCTGCTGACGGTAATCACGCGGAAATGAATCTGTAAGGCTAGTCTGCGTTGCGATGTATTCACGAACAGGACGTCTACCCACAGCATGGCCGAGGGCTCAGCCGATGTACTGCCTCGGGCCGCTCTTCGGGGGCTCATCGGGCATCTCACTCGCAGGCTGTATCTGCTCGCGGCCGTGTTCATGGCCGGTCTCGTCGGCGGCTACCCTGCCGCTGGTGACGCCATAGAGTGGCTGCTACAGGCCGATGGATACCTGCCTGACGGTGTGCAGGTAATCATTTTGCAACCAATGGAGGTCGTGCTATTGAGGCTCAGGATCGCAGCCAATATTGGCATCGTGCTCGTAGTCCTGACGATTCTTTGCGACATGGGCTGGAACGGACGCAAGATTCTTTCAGATGCCCATCGCAGGAAGTTCGTCCCAACTGGAGGTGGGCTCGGCGGGCTGTTCTTCGTTCTTGTCTGCGCTCTCGGACTCGGAGTTGGCGGAGCGATGTACGCGCACGAGATACTTGTTCCTATGCTCCTTGAATATCTGTCAGAGGACGCTGCTGCAGCGGGGCTCGAGTCAACTTGGCAACTACAATCGTGGATAGGATTC
>Ga0208522_1001973_pt1 | contig 12645 bp, 9 predicted proteins | sample ETNtaG_25_FD_185763 | JGI IMG/M metagenome (GOLD analysis project Ga0208522, IMG submission 185763) | Marine microbial and viral communities from oxygen minimum zone, Eastern Pacific Ocean - ETNP201302SV86 (SPAdes) (version 2) | ecosystem: Environmental > Aquatic > Marine > Oceanic ... | reverse complement strand
ACGCCCGCCGATTTTCTTGTCAGCGAAATTCTCGCATCCGGCAACATCACAGCGGACTTCACCGACGAATTCCTCTTTCTCGCGCTTACCGGTTCGTCCGGCTGCTGCATCCGCGGCTGAACGCTTCTTGCGTGCCTTGGACTTGAATCCCATGATTTACCCCGCCTGCGTACCGATTAGAAGGTTGCCTCGCCCCATGCGATGTCGAACGGCCCATCCTTACGTGCTATCGAAGCCTTGCGGTCTGGTCCGACTCCGACACAAACCACTGAAATTCCACTCAGTTGCTCGATGCGATCGACGATGTTTCTGACCGCATCGGGCATCGCTGCGAAGCCGCTACCTTCGGTGCGGCTACGCTCAGCCATGTCGATCCAATCCTCGTCTGACATGGCTGGGAACCCTGGATGAGTTTCGTAGACAGCGACGCAGCGACCGAGGTCTTCGGCAAGCGTTGGAACGTAGGAAATGGGCTTGCCGTCGAGTTGGTAACCGATGCATATCTTGATTTCGTCAAGGCCGCCGAGCACGTCGAGTTTGGTTACGACGAGTCCAGAGTAACCGCTAGTTCGGTCGGCGTCCTTGAGGGCGACAATGTCGAGCCAACCGGTACGTCGAGGCCTTCCTGTTGTCGTACCGAATTCGTGTCCGATCTGCGCCATGTGGTGACCTGGGCCCTCTTCGAGAGAGAGTTCAGTTGGGAATGGGCCGTTGCCTACTCGAGTACAATATGCCTTGGTGATGCCAAAGCATTCGGTGACGTGTCCGGGATGAATGCCAGCCCCATGGCTGGCATTCGCCCGACCGACCACGCTTGAAGTCACGAAAGGATAGGTTCCCTGGTCGATATCCAGCATAGCACCCTGTGCGCCTTCGAGAAGCACATTCTCACCGTTGCGTAGAGCCATGTCAACCATCAGACCAGTCGGTCTAATCGCTTGACCGAACCTATCGAGAATCCATTGTAAGTCAGCAGTCAGTTCATCAGCACTAACTTCAGTCTCAACCTTGACAGTCTTGAGTTGTAAATTCATCCTCGAAATTGTCTGCTTAATTCGCTTTGAGTCGGCAAGTACACCTGGAATGTCAGCAAAGCGAATACCGACTCGCTCAATCCGGTCACGATAAGCCGGACCGATTCCGCGACCAGTAGTTCCCACTACCTTGTCAGCACTATCGTACAATCGATGGAAAGGAAGAATCACGCTGGCTCGCTCGCTGATGAATAGCCGCTCACCATCGGGCCGCTCGCCCGTGAGTTCCTCCCACCGGCCGAGCTCCTCATCCAACACCCACGGGTCGACGACCATACCATCTCCGAGCACCAAGTTGCAGTGTTTCGCAGTCACCCCCGAAGGGATTTGGTGAAGCTTGAGTGTGGTGTCACCGACAACAATCGTGTGGCCCGCATTATTGCCTCCTTGGAAGCGAACAGCCCACGTCGATTGAGGAGCTAGTTGGTCTATGGCCTTGCCTTTCCCTTCATCGCCCCACTGGGCTCCGAGTACAACGGTCGCAGGCACCGTAGTAAATGGCTTTGTGGAGGGTGTATGAACCCATTGGTCGGCCTATGACTGACGTTCAGCGATCGGTTTGTGTTGGGAATGGATTATGAAGGGGAGTCAGGTCGGCGCGCCTGTATGGCTCAGCGCTTTCCCGAGGCCGAAGCTCGCCTCCTGAAGAAGTGGATCTGCATGAAGTGCAGTGCCACGCACCGCGGTACCAAGGTCCGCGTATGCCGCAAGTGCGGTTACACAGGTCTTCGCTTGAAGTCATCCGAGCGCCGTAAGGTTTGATTGAAACAGAATCGAATCGGCAAGTCCCGATTCAATTGCTTGATTTCACCGTCATCTGTTTGTCAGTATCGAAACATGTGGGCGCCTCAACAATTTTCAACATAGCCCGTGAGGACTTTTCATGTTAGACTCGGCTTTGGAGGGTTTCGCTCTGAGCATTGGGCTAATATTGGCTCTAGGACCACAAAATGTCTTCGTAATGAGACAGGGCCTAATGCGATCTCATGTATTTGCTGTATGCTTGGCATGTTCAGTATTCGACGCCTTACTAATTACAGCAGGAGTCCTCGGTGTGGGGAGCATACTAGCAGGAATTGAAGGAGCGGAATTTATGATAGCAATCGGGGCTTCGATATTCTTGATTAGTTATGGATTATTGAGAATAAAATCTGCAATGAGCCCCGTCGGGATGTCTACAGAGGGAGAGGGAGAAAGCGATCTTGCTCCAACGATAGCTGCAGCCGCGGCTTTCACCTTCCTCAATCCTCATGTGTATGTAGACACCTTACTGCTGATTGGAGGCACCTCAAGCAGATATCTCGGAGATGAGAGAGTTGCCTTTGGAATCGGTGCTGCCACCGCCTCATTCGTGTTCTTCTTCTCGCTAGGCTACGGAGCTAGGAGTCTCTCAGACGTTCTGAACAAGCCCAAGGCTTGGAAATACATCGACCTCTCAATAGCTTGTATTATGTTCGTGATCGCAGCTGCAATCATGCATCCCCACCTATGATAGTAAAATCTCTAGGGCATCGAAAAGCATCCCGACTTCCTCCACGGAGTTGTCGATGTGAGGAGATACACGTAGTAACCCGGCTCTGCTGGTGACTAGAATCGAGTGCTCGTCCTGGAGTCTACGAGCGATGCTCTCACTGCTTACTCCCTCTGGCATTCTCAAGCTAACTATGGCGCTTCTCTCGTCTTCCGACATAGGGGAGACGATGCTGAGTCCAAGCCTATTCGCGCCCTCGATAACCTTGTCCGCTAAGCCGATATCATGCGCCCATACCTCCTCCGACCCAATTTCGCAGATCTCATCCACAGCTGCAGCCAGCCCCAGCACGGCTCCAAAGTGTATGGTAGTGTACTCGAAGCGGCTGGCGTCTTCGGGCAGAGTCAACCTATCGGCCTGCAGGTCCCAGATATCGTTGTGGCTCCTGAAACCCAAGAGGCCAGGATAGAGATGCGGCCGTACAGACGGAGAGATGTAACCAACTGCTGCCCCATAGGTTCCACGCAGCCACTTGTAGCCAGATGAGACAATCACATCAGCTCCAGTGTTGGATGCTTCTATTGGCACCATGCCCAACGACTGCGTGGCGTCTACCACCAGTAACGCACCCACTGAGTGGGCAGCTTTGGCAAATCGGCTCAGGTCATATCTCTGACCGCTGGAGTACTCTACATGAGAGAGTGTGACTACTGAGGTTCTCTCATCGATTAGGGAGAGGATGTCTTCTGGGTCGGTGTAGAGGTCGGAGTTGTGGTCTGCCAGCCTAACCTCAGCCCCGTTAGCATCTGCGACCCTTGACCAAGGATAGACCGTCGAAGGGAATGAAGCCCTTGTGGATACAATATTGCTACCGCTCTCAGGGGAGACAGCCCAAGCAATCGAGCAGAGTAACTCGGTCGCGCTGGAGCCTACACAGATATCCTCAAGGTCGCAAGAAAGCAGTCTGGCTGCAGCCCTCCTCAGAGGCATCATGCCATTCTTCTCGGCCTCGCCATCGAATTCCGCTGCGCCCCCTCTAGCCAGAGCATTTGACCACTCCATCGAGGCCTTGTGTGCCACGGGAGAGGTGGTCGCTACATTGGCAAATGACAGATTAATCCAATCAGGCAAGTAATCCCCAGCAGATGCTAGAGACTAATGCACTTGAAGGCTCAGGAGCCTCTGATTTCGTTGAGAAGCGCTTCAAGCGCGGTTTGAATCTGTAAGCACAACGGGCCGTAATGAGTCGGCAGATTTGCGTCGTTGAATATATCATCCAAAATGCTTGCAGTCATTCCGAGACGGACATCCATCTCCTTGTCCTTGTTGAGAAGCCACTTTTGCACGGCGTCACGAGACGAGTTGCGGATGTTACGAGGGACTTGAGTATCCTCAAGCTGGCCGAGAACCTGTGCGATCTGTTGGATGCGGCTCTCTATGTTCGACATACGATACCTCCAACGGCCGCCCCACCTGCGGTCCCTGTTTAAGCACATCCCCGGACTACTGGTTTTGAGTGCTCATGATTCCTCGCACCAAGTTGCCCACGGCATATCCGTATTGGCTTCGCCTGCGCCTTTGCCCTCCGGACCTAATGCGATGATTCCGACTTGTTTGTCTGGCGCGATGAGGGTATTGATGCCCCATTTCATCGTAGTAGCGAGCGCGCCGGTTGAGAGATCATTTCCGGCTCGGATACGCTCGTGAACCCGATAGGAAAGTAATGCTTGAGTAATCGCTTCGCCGATGCCGGTGGCGGCAACAGCGAGGTCACCCTCAGCCCAAAATCCACAACCAGGTAGAGGAACATCGCCGACACGACCTGGAGGTCGGTAACTGCATCCACCGGTGCTGGTTGCAGCGGCTATGAGACCGGTTGAATCTCGAACGATTACACCTACTGTGTCGCCGATCTGCCCCTTAGGAGAACGCCCGACTACCGGGGCATTCGTGTGACCTCGCTCGTCTGCCCACGCACGTGCGCCCACTCCAGATAACCCGTTGATTTCCTCGTCGAGCAAGTCTGCACAGATGCGAATTGGATTAGGCGTATTCTTCATTGCGACGACGAAACCGAGGCGTCCGTCGCTAACATGCAGTGAGGCATCGGTTAGAACCGAGCCATCTGTTCGCATGACACCCCCTGTTCCAGCGTTGAAGACTGGATCATCCTCAAGGATTACGCAGCCTTCAACTGCGGCTGAAATCGCATCGCCACCAGCCGCGAGAACTTCTCTTACTCGCGCGATACTTGGTTCGAGATTAGTAAGGCGATCTGGCCCTGGGCCAGCACCGCCGTGCACGACTGCTGCGCACCGTATTGACACGCTTTGGCTCGCCTCCGCCTCATCCCGCATACGACCACTCGGGCCAATCACACAACAGACGGATTATCTCGATTTTGATTGATGATGGCTTCCTCGGCCTTCCATCCTGAGCTGAATCTGAAGAGAATTGCGCTAATCAAAGCCAGAATACCACAGATTCGGAAGGCTGTGTGATAGTCGAACAAATCGGTGCGCGAACTCGTCAAATCCCACATCACACCGCCACTACTGACCCCAATCAGAGCCGATAAGGAGCGAAGGCTCTCTGATACTCCCATTACCGCACCACGCTCATCACGACCCGAGAGGTGCGTGAGCATCGCCATGTTGCTCGGAGTAACCAAGCCATTGCCGAATGAGACCAAAAAGACGGCCGGTAGAAGGGTTAGGAATGGATAAGCTGCTGAAGAGTATGGAATTGCGGCTAGACCGGTTCCCGCTATGACAAAACCCACGGCCAACAATTTCGATGAACCAAAACGATCGGTAAGTGGACCAATCAGTTTCCCTTGGGTGATGATTCCGATGACCCCAATTGTTGAGAAAATTAGACCATTGTCGGATTCACTGAATCCGAGGCCACCTTCTGAAGGATTCATCATGGTGAAGAGAATGAATGTGACATGCATGATAGTGAAGGCCATCCAGAAGAAGGTCAGAGACCAAAGAACTGGAGAAATTACTGGCCGAGACAGCATTGATGGAATCTGTCTCATCTTCTGAAGTGCGGAGAGCCGTGGCTTTCCTTCATTGTCAGCATCAATTTGCTCCGAGGTGCGACTCTCCGGCAGGAATTTTATCGCCATAATCAATCCACTGAATGAGAGAAGAGATGAGAGGAGGCAGGGTAGGAGATATGGCTGCGTCTCGAAAATCGTAGATTGGAATGCGGTAGTCCAAGTCCATTCGGCTGGAGACGATAGGAACCCGCCGATGGCAGGACCTAGTGAAAAACCAACTCCGAAAGCAACGCCGAGTAAACCTTGGTTTTTCGCGACATCCTTTGGTTCAGTGATATCGGCGATATACGCTCGCGTCACCGAGACATTAGCATTGAACAAGCCGCCGATTAATCTTGCGAATAGGGCAATCATCAGAGTATTTGCGAGCCCGAAAATAATCATCGCGATGGTATTACCCATCAATCCGATCATCAAGACCGGGCGACGGCCGATTCTGTCAGACAACGACCCCCAGAATGGAGAGAAGATGAATTGAGCGAGGGCGTATGCCGCCATCAGAGCAGCAACCCATATTCCGATCTTCTCGCCGGGGTCAGAGAGGTCGTCAACCATGTAAGTTATGAATGGAATAATGATGCCTATTCCAATCATATCGACGAGAATCACGAGCATCAGAATCCAAATCTGATATCGAGTTGATTTCTTCTCATCCATGTCTTGAACTCCTGAATAATGATAGCAAATTCATCTGGGTCTGCAAACCCGTATTCCAACAAAGAAAAGTCAGGCAGAAGGTTGGGAGTCGGGGCCACTCGAGATAGTGTCGACGACATTTGCGAGGCGCTCGACGAGACTGACCTTTTCCTCCGCTCCGACGAGTGCGTTTTGTAGTACTTCGTCGAGTGAATCGACTGGGATAATCTCCACCTGAGACTCGTACTTCTCGTCGATGAGCACGTCTTGCAGGTTGCTTCGGGGGATAATAACGCGCTCGATTCCTGACTTGACGGCGGCTTCAATCTTCGCAGAGACACCGCCGATTGGAAGAACCTCGCCACGGACCGAAAGCGAACCAGTCATTGCGAGGTTCTGATCGATTGGGACCCCCTCGAAAGCGCTGATGATTGCCGTTGCCATGGTAATCGAAGCACTGTCTCCGTCGACGTTGTGGGTTCCGGGAAATTGTACATGGAGGTCGTAATCTTGGATGTCCTTGCCTGTCAGTTTCTTGACCACTGCGCTGATGTTAGTGACCGATTCCTGCGCGAGGTCAGACAATCCTCCAGTTGCGATAACTTTGCCTGACCTACCCTGTGTTGGAGTGACCATGGCTTCGACTGGCAGAACGACTCCTGAGTAGTCCGAGAGTCCTGTGTCCGCGCCGAGGACTGCGAGTCCATTGACGCGTCCGATGCGCTCGCCACGATTGACGAGCATCGCGTATTCCGATTGACGCTCGAGATATCGGTCTGCTACTTGTTGCTCGAGAGGCTTTGCAATCATGCGTGCGCGAGTGACGTGAACTGGTTCTACGAGTGGGGCGTTATCTTCCGCTGCGAGGTCACCAGCGATTCTTACTAGGCCGCCGAGTTCACGAAGTCTCAGTGAGAGTTTGCCTCTGCGTCCGCTGCGGCGCTGGGCTTCCTTGAGGACCAGTCCCACCGCCTTTGGTGAGAAGTGCGGAATCGCCTTGCCTGAATCCTTGGATTGTTCGTTGCGAACTTCTTGTGCGACGAATCTTACTAGACGTCGGCGATTGCGCTCTGTATCTCTCATGTCGGTGTTGACATAAACCTCGTATCCATATCCGCGGATACGGCTGCGAAGAGCTGGATGCATATTTTGGATGCTGTCAAGATTGCCGGCTGCGACGAGGATGAAATCGGTAGGAACCGGCTCTGACTTGGTCAGTGCGCCGCTGCTACGCTCCGAGCGGCCGGAGATGGAGAGTGCTTTCTCCTGCATGGCGACGAGGAGTGCCTGCTGCTCTTCCATTCGCAGCATGCGAATCTCATCGATGTAGAGGACACCCTTGTTGGCTCGGTGAACCGCTCCGGGTTCAACACGCTCATGAGCAGGAGTTGCAAGGTCCGCACCGGATTGGAAAGGGTCGTGGCGGACGTCTCCAAGAAGAGCTCCGGCGAGGGTTCCGGTGGCGTCGATGAATGGAACCTCTTCGTTTCTATCGTGTTTGACGAGAAGCTTCGGAATGTTTCCTTCATCGCCTGATGTCATGCGAGTTCTGAGGAAGAAATAGCCGAAGACAAGTAAGAATGATCCAAAGATGAAGGTGAGAATTTCGCCCGAAGAAATCGTAGCAAGTAGGAGAGCGGCTCCGACAACAAGGGCGATGAATAGCAGCGTGCGATTGGTGCGCTCTCGCTGCTGCTTGATGTGGGCGCGGCGCTCGGAAATAATGCTCGAGCCGCGGCCAGCAGGAACAGTCCTGATTCTCGGCTCGTTCTCATCCTCGTGGTTGCGATAGACGAGAATATCTTCGAGTTGCTCCTTCGGAAGGAACTCGGTCATCGAGCGAGCCAACATCGACTTTCCAGTACCTGGCTCGCCAACCATGATGATGTGTCGGCGCTGCTCGGCGGCCTTTCGAACAATGATTGAGGCCGCCTCTTGGCCGATTACCTGATCAACCAATTTCTCAGGAATTGGCACTTCCTCAGTAGAGGCTATATCGAGGGAATTCGACCATTCCTCGACCGGCGTTTTACAGATAGGATCCTTGTTGCTGGCGACACCGAAGGCTGCACCATCCTCCCACGACTCAAGTGGGTCGTCCGGCTTTTGCTCATCGCTCATCGCACATCCCCTCGGGATTTATCCTGCTCATCGCACCTTCTTGAAGGTGCCCAGTCGCGAACTCGGCCCAATCAGGACTGTTCGCGGCGTCGTAGGTACTCCTCACCGTAGTGATTCCACTGTTCCATTGTCCAACCGGCGGGCAGTCCCTCAGGTGGTAGAGGAGGAGCCATTCCTGGCGGTACTGGAGGAGCCACAAGTGGGCTCACCTGGGGTTCGCCCGAATAGTCGTATTCCTCATGGTAATCGTAAACCTCTGCACCAACACCGTCACGGCGCTGGCGCTGTAGAACAATAGCTAGACCGAGAACCAAAGCTACGGCAAGCAATAGCCCGATTGACATGACGCCTACGGTCATGACTGAGAGTCCCCCCTTGTCCTCATTTTCAGGCTCATCCTCAGGCTCCTCGGGAATTTCTTCGACTGCTTCTGTTGCGTATGCCTTGAACGAGTCAGTGGTCGACCTGTCAAAGCCATTTGAGTCAACTGCGTCAACGGTGAGAGTTACGTAATCGCCGACCTTCAATCCCTCGCCGCTATTGGCAAGGACGATGAACGGTCCTAAATTATGCGAGACACCAAAGTCGTTGCAAATTCCTGTGATGCTGTTACAAACGCTCCAACGGACCTGAATCTCAGAGAGTTCAAGAGTTCCTACGTTGGCGATTGAGACGCTTGGATTGGAACTGTAATCGGTATTGTCCATAGACACTGCTAGGTCTCCGTAGCCACTGGAATCGACCCACAGTAGAGGAAGATCATTGACGACTTCGATAGTCATTATTGCAGCACTTGAGGCTCCGTGGCGGTCCTCTGCAGTGATAGTAACCATCTCTTGACCAGACTCGCTCCAACTCATTGTGGCGATTCCTGAAATCGGGTTGTACTGGACTGCCCCCGGCACGAAAGTCGTGACCGTGACCCAGATTTCTTCTGATGGATCATCGACGTCCGAGACCATTGCTAGGATATCGATATTCAGCCGCTCACCAGTCTGTACGATTAGAGATACATACTCACCGAGTTCGATGGCTGGAGCGTCGTTGATATTGTTGATGTGGAAGGTTATCACGGTGTCTGATTCCTTGACTCCGTCAGAGGCGCGGACGACGATTTCAGCCATTCCGAAGCTATCGTCGTCAACCGATTCAACGTTGAGTGTTTGACCATTTATCGAAGCAGTCATCAGTGATTCGTCACTGACACTCACAACGCTGAGAGTTAGTAGACCAGTAGAAGTCGGGTTGCCATTATCGTCAGTATCCGTGAGGAACTCAGTCAGTGAAAGACTGGCTGAACTGCCTTCATCAAAGGATTGTGTGGGCACCCCACTCCATCGTGGTTGGCCGTTCTCGATGACGTTGAACATGAGCGTTCCAGAACTGAAGTCCTCGCCGTCGCTTAGTGTGATGAAGATACCTTGTGAGATTGGAGTGCCGCGGCTGTCGTAGACTATCTCATCGAAGCTCACGGTGATTTCGAGATTGAGTGGATCAAACGAGATGAATTCGTGAGCATCAGAATCGATAGTGAGGTCAGAGAGGGTAGTTTCAGCATCACTGACCAATCCCACGATTGAGACTGTCTCAAAAGTCTCTACCTTAACTGTCGGAATGCCAGCGTAGCCGTCATCTCCCGCCCCGAGAATCTTAGGCATTGCATTGCGCAATTCGAAGGCGTCAGTTGTGACTTCCCAATCTGAGGACTGGCCGCCTGCATCTGTCCACTGCATGCGGATATCGTAAGTTCCTGACTGGGCATTCATTGGGGCAGAGATTGTGTGTACGTAGCGTGCATTGCCGCCGCTACCAACCATATCGATTGCTGAAATCCAGGAAGTGTCCCATGTGCCAGCACCGCTTGGTGAGTATTCCATCACAGCGGTCATCGTCGATATCTCGTCGACTAGATCGTTAGGAAGAGCGGTCGATTCAAACTGAATCGGCGTGCCACGCTCAACACTAGCAGCACCAACCACAGCAGGGCGGTTAGGAACCGGAGGCATGTCGTGCAACGCGAGGTCGTCTGCGTAATCATTGGTAACAATCCTGTCTCCAGTCAAGCCAGAGAGGCGGGCGCGGAAGGAGGAAGTGCCAGACGGAAGTAGAGTCAAATCGCTAGTATCGAATGTAGCTGAATAGGACTGAGTTCCACCTACTCCAAGTTGGTTGATAGAAATTCCACCGAGGTGTATTTCCTCTCCACCAGTTAAGTGGTAAATGTCGATGCTACCACCGTCATTGTATGCCTCGGCACCATTGTTGACGATATTTACATCTAAGTCAAGAATGTCTCCGGCTACGAAGCCTGTGTTGCCGTTTGAATTGCGGGCATCGAAGTCGGGGATTCCAACATCGATTAATGGACCCATGTCAAAATCGATTGCAGCGTAGACCTCGTTGTATGTCGAGTAATCTCCATCCATTAGGGCAAATACTGGCCAGAAATTCTCCCATTGTGTATATCCACCGCCAGCGCGAACAGTGTTGAGTGGATTATCCCAAGACAAGGTCTCAGCCTGATTTGCAGTCAAAGTGACCTCAGTGAAATCGTTTGTATCTGAAAGTAACCACTCTCGCCATACATGGTGAGGGCTGCTTCCATCATCGTAAGGTTCTGCGCCCACCTTCTCAGTGATCGCTCCGTAAACGAACACCGTAATGTCTCCTGCACCGAGATATGTCATATCCAGAGAGGTAGTTACGGTATTTCCAGTGGAGTCAAGGGAAATACCCATTTCAAGACTGAAATCGCTGGAATCAGCGTGCATACATCCACCTGTAGTAAAGTCCGCATCGTAGTAATTTGTTCCCGCGGCACCAACCTTGTAGCATGAGCCGGAGGTCTCGTCAGCGAAAGCAAAAGTCGGATATCCGCTTGAACTAGCCATTACGTGGTTCTGTCTGTTGACCGGGCCATCGGATGGCCAGCCGGTCGAAGCTCCTTCGAAGAAAGACACGTAGGTGAAATCCTCTGAATTACTATTCTTCAGGTTGACCAATGATGGAGAAGCACTTCCCATACAAGGCCCACACCAATGCGCTCCGACATATTCACCAAAGACCGAATGGCCAGGGCTCGTTGCAAATCGAGGCATGTCCTCAGCGACTAATTCTTCCTTCTCTGCACTCTGCTCTTCGATGGCGAAATATCCAACGGCTGACATGGTCAGCATCAGGAAGGCCATCATGAGAGATGGTAGTTTGTTCAATTGCTGCGCTGTGGTCATCGATTTTCCGAGTTTTCGGCGAGGTATAATGCTACCCTGCTTGGGATTCTTGCGGGAAACGACCCTAAAGGGTCGGAATATGTTGTTGTTTTAAGTTCAATTTTTCAATCGAAGGTATTGAATCGAGAGCGCTCCCGCATTCACTCAGATGACTACCGACCAGACCCCAAATTGGGTGGCTCTCCGTGAAGACGACGGACGGGCATACTTGCTCAACCGAGTGCCTGGAGAATTGAAGGTCAAGGGGCTTGGCCGCTTCGATGCTGCGCAGCTTTTGGAAGGGTATTCAATCGGCGATCGAATCACTGTGGGTCAGAAGTCTCTGACCATCGTCGACGCGGCACTGCCGGAGGCGCGCCGCAATATGCAACGAAGGGCTCAGACAATCGGAATCAAAGATTCTGGATTTTTGATTTCTTGGATGGGAATTGGTGTTGGAAGCCGCGTACTGGAAGGCGGCCACGGTTCTGCCGGACTAGCGATGCACCTCGCTAATGTGATGGGTTCTAAGGGCTGCTTGATTTCTGTCGAGGTGCGTCCTGAACATGCGACTGTTGGACGAAATAACATGGAACGAATGGCCGAATTCGCGCCCGAATTTCCAGACTGGCATCTGCTTGAAATGGGCCTGTCTGAGGCGGCCGGGGAAGTCGCAGGAATCTGTGGGGAAATTGACGCCGCAATCATCGACATGGCCGAGCCATGGACAGTGGTTCCAGAGATTGCGGCCACGGTCAAAACGGGTGGTCGCCTAGCCTGTTATTGTCCAACGACTGCGCAACTCGAAAAGTCGTGGAACGCGGTCGAAGAGGAAGGCCTCATCGTCGAGTTTGCTGGCGAGATGATTGAACGCCGCTGGTCGAAAGCCGCGAAAGGAGGCGTTCGCCCCGGCAACCAGCCTATGGGGCACACAGCATTCCTCCTAATCGCAGGAAAGATTGCTTCTCCTGAAGAAGAATGAGACCACTTGAAGACCCCGCGAGACAGCGGGCATGTGACCCCGTCAGAGAGTTTTGATTTGGCGACTTCCAGCACCACCCGGACCAATCCATCCATCCGGTTTGTTCCCGAGAATATCCTCAAGAA
>Ga0208522_1001969_pt1 | contig 12662 bp, 16 predicted proteins | sample ETNtaG_25_FD_185763 | JGI IMG/M metagenome (GOLD analysis project Ga0208522, IMG submission 185763) | Marine microbial and viral communities from oxygen minimum zone, Eastern Pacific Ocean - ETNP201302SV86 (SPAdes) (version 2) | ecosystem: Environmental > Aquatic > Marine > Oceanic ... | reverse complement strand
CAGCTTGATAATTAGGTGGGAAAAGAGAATAGATAATCAAGTTTTCACTTAACTAAACTATCTCATATCCAATGTACATTCTAAAATCGTCATTATTGTATTTGTTTGTATAAATGAATTAAGCTGAACTCTAAGATAATTTGTAATTAATACTGAATTTTCTTTCCATATTTTTCTTGCAGGTCGTCGTAGAGTTTTTTCCTCTCTAACTTGATCTTTTTGGCTTCATCATACATCTTTGTAAAGAAACATCCAAGTACACGCTCACCATTTTCGTCAAAAAACCTCACACTGTAACTAGTTCTTTCAGGTCTTTCCTCTACAACAAATTCAGCATTTTTAATCATATCATCATTAACGTGCATATGACATGGTCCATCATTTTCTCCGATAGTTATCCATTGTTCCTTTTGTCTAATTGAGAGTGAATTACTTCTCATTTCGATTGTGGCACCATTACTTTTGACTATCATCAAGACATCATCAACTCTAACAATATCAGAAAGTAGATCTTTTAACATTCTATTTTTAATGGGTTAGTCTTTAGTTAAAAATTTCTCGCAGTTAGGAGTAAAACTTCCCATGGAAAATCAATCTTTCCATTTTTCTTTGTATATTGTAGTGTGTTATCTTTCACCATCTCTCGAAGGTTTGCCTTTTGAAACTTGCTTAATGCATTAAATTTTTCCTTCAGTGGCTTTGATAGATATTTTTTGTAATTACCCCAGTAATCTGAAAATGTTCCTGGGCTGTATCGAAACAGCAATTTTTTCACAACAATTCTGTTATACCCTGCTTTTACAAACACATTCTTGAAGGTGTCTTTGGTTCCAAATCTATCCATATCTGGATATTTTGGAAGATAATTCGGGATGAGCTTTCTTGCTGGTTTTAGTATACTATCAAAGTAAGGGGCGTTAAATTTTCCATGGACGCTCATTGTAATGATGCCATTCTTTTTTAGAAATTTTTTCATATTTTTCAATACCTTTTGTGCGTTAGGAAAGAAAAAAAGAGCATATTGACACGTGATTACGTCAAACTTTGTATCAAACTGAATTGTTTCAGCATCGCCAAGAATGAAATTCATATTTTGTTTCTTCCCTACCCACTTTCTTGCAATGTCTAGCGCTGACTTTGAGCTATCAACACCATAAACCTGACCTCTTCCAACTTTTGTTAAAATTTTCTTGGTAACAAGACCTGTTCCGCATGCCAAATCTAGTACTGTATATCCAGACTTTATCCTTGCAGATTTTATCAGATCATTTGTTACACAAAATGGACCAATCTCCCTTTTTGCCCATCTGTTGTGATAAAATGGTGCAACCTCATTCCAAACGTTAATTGTTCTTTGCTTGTACTTTGTTGCTTTTGATTTCATTTTTCTAATGATTGTTTGAGCGTTTCAAGTAGTTCATTTCTATGCGTTTCAATTACACCTCTAATGTCAAACGTATCAACATACCCACCAGCGGAGGCTCTGGTTGCTTTTAGTAAATATCTAAGAGCGCCCTCTTCTATCTTTCCAACATAATATCCATATAAGAAATCTAACTGATTTTCACACTTCCAAACTTTTTGTACATCTGGAAAAGTTTGACTTACTTCCATTGGAATCTCTTTGATTCTTGCTTTGATGTAATCGTCCAATGATTTGCGTATTGTTGAATCTTGAAGCATTTTACTTAAAATCGTCTTTGTTTAACCAACCATCATCTTTCTTTGATTCTTCTTGAAAGAATGATTCTCTTGGTTTTTCTTGAAAGAATGACTCTTTTGGTTCTCTTGGTGGTTCTGGTTCCCACTTTGGTTTTGGATTAAACATTTGATCCAGTTTACTTGTTGCCATTCCACCACTTTGTCCTCTGTATTTTCTTAGTAATCGTGGAACAATTCTAACAAGTGGTATTATGAAGAAGATCAAGTAAATCCACATTCCACCAGTTGGGTCGTCCATGGGTAACTATACGAATATTCGATATTAATAGTACCCTATTTTCTTAGCATTTTAACTAGAATAGAAAACGTACGAATTACACAGATTCGATACTTCGCATATTTACCGGCAGCTTTTGGTGCAGATCCAATGTACTGTAGCTCTCGTATGTAGTTTGTAATTCGCTGCTCGTTTGGCTCCAGTTTGTGTGCGTATCTATTTCTAATTCTTGCCAAGAGCTCGACATTCTTCTTCACGTTGCCCTTGATCAGACCAGACTCTGTCAGTATGTCCATCTTCAGATTTAGTGTAAACAGCGTGCTGTCGATTGACTTGGAAGGAATGCTAAATTTTTTCTCCAATATGCGGTCAATTGTATTCTCAATGTACATGTGACCAACAATGAACAGATCACGTTCGTTGGCAGTATCTAGAATTTTTTCTAGAGCTGTATCAGAAAGTGGTTTTTGCATAATTATTCAATTTTGTTACATCATTCAAGTGTTACCTATGATGATGCCTTGTCTCTTGGATCAAGCTCGAGTGATTTGTTATAGCATTCAGATGCCTCATCGTATCTTCCAAGGCTTCGTAGTGCAACCCCTTTTAGGTTCAAAATATCCGGATTGTTTGGTTCTAATTCTAGCGCCTGATCAAAGAAACTAAGAGCATTTTCATAATTTTCATTATCTAGATTTTTTTTGCCAGACTGAATCAATTCGCTAGATGTACTCATGATCTAGATTAGTCTTGTTTTAGTTAAGATTTCTAGTCAACTTTGATTATTCCTATCTTGATTAGATATTCAATTACGCTAACAAAAGTAAGATCATCAATCTTATCTTTTGCCCACCACCCTGCCGTATTTTTCATCCATGATGGAATTTCTTGCGCTGGATCAACGTTTAGATATGGATCACCAATCTCGATAACACCATTACTAAGAAGATATTCAATTATTTGGACAAACTTTATGTCATCAATCTTGTTTTGTGCCCACCACCCCGCATCCTTTTTCACCCATGACGGAATTATGATCTCTTTTGGTTCTAACAGAAATTTTGCCTGTTCAAATCCAAAATAAAAGTCGACATTCATTTCAGTATCTATATTTTCGAAATAACTTGCTTCAGCTTCATACCAACCTTGAGGAGATTTCCCATCAAATCGTAACGGCAGTTCAAAGTAGGCAGCCTGTGTTGGTCTGACTTTGTGTACAACAAAATCAGAAAGAGGAGTCTTGATTACAATAAGAACATAATTACCTTGAAGGAAGACATCCTCATTTATCTGACCAGTGATTTTTATCACTGCTGATTCATGTTTGGAAATCACTATAGATTGTTCTGCAATATTAACAGAATCAAAAGGCTTGATTGGTCCTTTTGGTGCTGGTATTGGAGTTGGCTCAGGTGTTGTGGGTGGTGTTGGTATTAATTTTGGAGAAAATGCATAAAATCCACCATCACCGTAAAGCTCGAGTACACGAGCAACATCTAACTCCGTTATTGTTTGAAATTCTGGGTTTACATGTGCTACAGGAATCATTATTGATGGAGCAATCTTCTCTGCGGTCCTCCATTTTTTATTTTCATCATCATTATCAGAAACATAATGACCTAGTCCAATAGTATGGCCAACTTCATGAATTATAATATTCAAAGTTTCATTGTAGGGAATTTTTTTCAAAAATAATGAGATTGTTTCTACTTGTGGATCAAAAAACCCAACAGTTCTGTATCCAAATGCTCTTTTAGCTCCCTTGATCTCATCATAAAACTCGATAAATACAGAGCAATCAGTTCGACTATCAGTAACTTTGATGACTTTGTAGTTCATCTCCCAGTATTCTGGATTTGAACTTTCAGGAACAAAGCTAGCTATTTTACTGTTCCAATCCAAAACGGCGTTCTTTGCAGAACCTACCCAATTATCTCTGTCTTTTGTTTCTACACCAACTGGTTCTACTATACAGTATGTTGGAGGACCGTCCAGTCGATAATTGATTGCCGGATAAGAAGTAATTTTACCAGATGACTCTGATACAGTTCCAACTAGAAAGATAACTGTAACAAAAATAATAACAATTCCAAGAAAAATTTTCAATCTGCTAGATATAGTTCATATCAATTAATGGCTTTTTCGATATTTTTTAGAATTATTTTAGCAATCTTTTGTTTTGTTTTCTTTCCAGTTTTTACCACATTTTTAGAATTTACCAGAATCATCTCGTTATAGTTATTGCTTGTATATTTCGAGCCAATATCATTTGCAACCATCAAATCAGCCTTGGATTCCTTCATTTTTCTTCGTGATTTAGTCACCAATTCCCTCTTGGATACGTCTGTCTCAGCCTTGAACCCTACCAGAAATACGCCTTTTTGCCATTTTTTCACAAAATCAATAATCTTTGGTGCTTTGGCAAGTTTGATTGTGAGAGGATTTTTTGAGTTAATCTTTGTCTTAGAGTTTTTTGGAATATAATCAGATGCAGCAGCTGTCAAAATTACAATGTCATATTTTTTCTTTAACTCCTTCCTTACTACATTAAACATATCGGTAACTGTTTTCACAGGAATCACTTTACACTTTGGAGGGTCTGCAGTTCCTGGTCCATAAACTAATGTAACTTTTGCACCAGCAGAAACAAGCTCAGATGCAAGTAGGGTTCCCGTCTTTCCAGTTGAGATATTTGTAATAACACGAACGGGATCAATCTTCTCAACTGTTGGCCCTGCTGTCATCAGAATTTTTTTTCCTTTCAAAACTTTGGATTGTCCAAATTTTGTAAGAACAAAGTGAAGAATGTCTTCAGGTTCTGGTGCCTTTGCCTTTCCCTCTATCATCTGTGGCGAAACAAAATCAACCTTCTTTTTCAAAAATTCCATATTTTTGCGAACCGCAGCATTCTCATACATGGATCGATGCATTGCAAGACCCATCACTATTGGAATCTTTGATCCAAATGCAACAGTAAGAACTGTGGAGATCGGTGTATCATCAATTCCAGTAGCAAGTTTTCCTAATGTGTTTGCAGTTGATGGATAGACAATTAGTAAGTCAGATCGCTTGTAGTCAGCAAGATCAATATGTTCCATATCACCAGTCAGTTTTGTAATTACATTATTTCCAGTAGCCCATTTCATGTAATCTGGTTTGATCAGTTTAGTGCTAGCATTAGACATTACACATTTTACATTTGCACCATGTCGCATCAATAATCTTGCAAGTTCAATTGATTTGTAAGCTGCAACAGAACCGGCAACACAAAGGACGACTTTTTTTCCACTAAGCCCCGTACCATGACTCTCAACAATGTCTAAAGATGGATGTTTTGTCATGTTTGAGCCTCCATATGGTAAGAATGCTCATCTGCTGGGAATGTCTGATTTTCGACGTCATTTACGTACTCAGATACGGCTTTTCTGATCGATTTTGAGAGTGAAAGATACCTTTTGACGAATTTCGGATCAATTTTGTCATATAATCCAAGCATGTCATGTATGACCAAAACCTGCCCATCACAATATTTCCCACAACCAATTCCAATTGTTGGAACATTGACAGACTCGGTAATCTTTTTCATAGTTTCAGATGCAACCATTTCATAAACAATTGTAAAACATCCAGCATTTTCCAGTGCTTTAGAATCTTCCAATAACATTTGTGCATCAGCTTCTGTCTTTCCTTGTACACTATACTTTTTTGCTGTCTGTGGCAAAAGACCAAGATGTCCCATCACTGGTATTCCAGCTTTAACAATTGCTTTGATTATATCAGGAAGTCTTCCTTCCAGCTTTACGGCATCAGCTCCTGCATTGATCAGTCTTTGAGAATTTGCAACTGCATCAGTCTCATTTTCATATGACTTGTTTGGTAGGTCTGCAACAATTATTGCATTTTTTCTACCATTATTGACTCCTTCAGTAAACATGCACATTTGGTCCATGGTTACGGGAGCAGTATTTTCATATCCAAGCATGACCATTCCAGCACTATCTCCAACCAAAAGTATGTCAACTTGGTCGCAAAGTGAAGCCATTGTATAATCATAGCTAGTAACTACTGTAATCTTCTGTTTGTTCTTTTTTTGAACAATCTCATTTATTGTCTTAGTCAAAATCTGGCTCTCCTTTGTAGATTCTTCTTGATCTCAGTGATCGACTCTGACAAAACTTTCTTGTTGTTATAAGATGGTTTTACCTTTTTCTTTTTACAAGCTTTAACAAGCAGTTTCATTGCACGAGTTACATTATCAACAATTGTAATGTCTGCCGTTTGTGCAGTTCGTGATAGTGGGTTGAGATCAAATGTAATTACTTTCTTTTTTGCTTTCTTTAATGCAATAGTTCTATCTCCATCCTCTAAAGGAACAAGAACAACGTCAGCAGAATAAATTCCATCCTTGTCTACAATTCTTCTAGCACTATCAATCCCTTTCAGTTTTCGTGCAGATTTTGGGTTTGTACCTAGAATCTCCTTTGCTCCAGATTTTTTCAAAAGTTTTACAATCGCCTTCTTCCTACTTTCAGGCCCATAGAAGAGATTTACCTCTATTTTTGCGCCTAAAATCCGGCTTAATTTGATGATTTCAGGCGTGCAGAGGGCGGTAAAATTGCCATTTACTGAGATTACTGGTTTCTTGGCATTTTGGAGAATATATGCAGCGGCAGAGATTGCCTTTTTGGCACTTTTCAAAGTCTTTTCCCCAATCAGATAATCAAGTGCCTCCCCACGTCCTTGTGCAATAAGCCCTTCCTTTGCAACTAACCCCGAGTCAAATGCCTTGACAAGCTTCTCGCGTGTTTGTAACGAAACAAAACGTGGATGAGATTTAGGAATCATATAATCATCTGAAATTTTTTGATTATTCTAGTCTAGCACCAGAGTTGTCAATTCTCGAAGTGATGAGTATACCATCATCATATTTTTTCAAAATCTCCAAAGCCTTTTGTTTTTTGTCTTTTGGAACAAGAGAAAATATTGTCTCACCAAATAATGCAATTCCACATTTGATTCCATTATCATGAAGCTCCTTGATCACCTCTTTCATCTTTGGGGTGATTACATGGATATACTGAGCAAATTTTATCGACATGTCTTGAAACTCATCCATATCCTGAGATTCGATAAGCTTTTGGACCATTTTGCCTCCTAAACCATTTACCGAAGAGATCTTTTCCTTGAGAAATTTTTTAGTAGAAATTGGGTTAAAACAGATAATCATTACGTCTAGACTTTCCTTTAGTTTTATTTTATGAACTTCACCAATACCAGGAGCACCAGATTTAGTTCTAATCTCAAATCCACCATGATATGATGCTAATACATCACCAAGTCCTGTTTGGCATTTTATCTCAGCTTGATGTGCAATTTGTGCTACCTTTGTTTTTGTGTATTCACATTTCAATGCATCATTTAATGCAATTGCTAAAGATAATGCAACAGCAGCACTGCAACCAAATCCATAACCAACAGGAACATCAATCTCATGTGTTACATCAAAATATTTTCCATCTACTAGAAACTCATTCAAAACATATTCAGACACACGAATATCACCAGTGTTGAATCCTTTTACTCTGATTCCATGATTGTTGATGTCATGTTTTGTCTTTGGTCTTATATTGACAGTTGTCTTTACTCCCTTTTTTATTGAGAATCCAGCACCAAGAGAACCAAGTTGGTTTAGATCCTTTTCTTCCAATTCCGCTTTGAAGAATCCAGTGATGTGGGCAGGTGAAAATGCTTTTGCACGCATGATCGAAACCTAAAATCTCTTAAAATATTAATACTTGGCTTAAATAATATAAATTAGTATAAATTGACTAGATTTACTCGACGCCTGCAGAGAATTGGAAGTAGTATTCTTGTTTCACTTCCAAAAGAGTGGATTGATGTGAACAAACTAGACAAGAGTGCACAAGTTGAGATTGAAATAACACAAAATAATCTTTCCATTAGGACACAACAAAGTAAGAAACTATCAAAAGAAATTGAAATTTCTTATCCATTACCAAAAGGGGAAAGCATTGTTCCAAACATAACTGGAGCTTATCTTTTGGGATATGGTATAATCAGAATTAAGGGTAAATCCCCAATTTCTGTTGTTGATAGAGAAAGTGTTCGTGGTTCTATGAGAAGACTTGTTGGAATGGAAATTGTTGATGAGGATGCAACAAACATTTCTGTCCAATTTTTACTTGATGAGACATCAGTTAATCCACAAAATATTCTAAAAAGAATGAGCTCGATTGCACTTGGAATGTTTAGTGATGTTGTCTTATCATTGAAAAGTGGGGACAAGACAAATCTTCAGACTATAGCAAATCGTGATGCCGAAATTAACAGACAATACTTTCTTCTAGTTAGACTAATTCGAAGCACAATCATGGATACTAGACTAGCTGGGATCTTTAATCTAGAAAATATAGATATTCTTGATTATAGAATTGCGGCAAACACACTAGAAATTGCTGGAGACACTGTGGTAGAATTATCACAATCATTAATGGATTCAAACTTGTCACAATCTGATCTGAAAAAACTACATGATTTTGCAAAAGACATGGAGGAAATACAAACCAAATCAATTGACTCTTTTATTTCTAATAACAGAGTACTTGCAATTGATGTAATTAAGCTACAAAAAAATAACTCAGAGAAGATTTCTAAAATTCGCTCTTCCTTAGAAAGTAAGAAACAAATTCCTCTAGCATTCTTTGATCTTGTTTACATGTTTGAGAAGATTTTACAATCTTGGTCCGACATTACTGATTTGGTTAAACCAAGCTACAAGTAATCAGAGAAGTTTTTTCTGCGCCGCATAAACCATCACAGCACAGATTGTCTTAGAATCTATAATCTTCCCTTTTTTGATCATATTGATCAGTTTCTTCAAATCCATCTTTTTCAAAGTGATGAATTCATCTGTATCAAAATGTGTCTTTGATTTTGTCAGTCCTGAGGCTAAAAAACAGTGAATTTCTTCCTGATTATAACCAACAGATGGGTAATAGCTCAGAAAATGGGTCATTTTTTTGGCCTTGTATCCAGTTTCCTCCTCAATCTCTCGAATAGCACATTTTCTAGGTGATTCTCCTTTTTCTAATGTTCCAGCTGGAATCTCTAAGACATATCCATGTGGAAACCTATGTTGACTCACAAGCAGAATCTTCCCTTTTTCATCAAAGGCTAGAATTGCAGCTGCTCCAGGGTGCTGAATTATTTCACGGCGAACTTTTCGTCCTTCTATTGTTAAATTATAAACATCAATACTAACTGGCTTTCCTTTGTACACTGTCTTCTTTTTTATCATACTGGTACCCTTAACAAGTGAAGTTTTTCGGATTTACGGTTTTCTTTGATTGCATTTTTAATCCAGTCATGTGGAAGACTAATTTTTTTTGGCATAAAATTTTCGACTGCAATTATATTTTCAACAGAACTTGCTTTTTGCACCATCTCATCCATCTCAAAAATATCCTCACTATACAAAAATAATACAATCTGATTTTTTGCGATAAATGGAATCTGCATAAAATGATCCTCAAATTGTTTTTTTAGAGTTTTAAGCAGATTCTCTATGTTTCCATTAACAACGCATAACACTGCATGTGATATGTATGGTTTTATTTTTGATGGATCATAAGTTATGGTAAACTGAAAAGCAGGATTATTCTGAAGCTTTTCAATAGATCTCATGACAGTTTTTGATGAGAGTTTTGCTTTCTTTGAAATGATATCAATCAGCTCTCGTGGGTTTTTTAATAACTGCTCGATCACATCAAGGTCAGTTTGAGTCAAATTAGATTCTATCCCAGCATCCTCCGCTTCGAAGATGTTTAAGACTCTGACATCTTTTAATAAATTATTTATTATAGCAATTTTTTGATCAACTTCTCCTCTTACAACAATTCCACAAGCTGATATTCCTCCAACACATGGTACAACAAAAAATGGTTCGCCAACAAGTTTTACCTGTTTTACAATTTCGTTTACATCCTGACCAGTTGTAACAAGATAGATTACGTTATACCCTAAAAGATGTGGCTCTATCTTCAAAGTAAAATTTTCAATCAGTTTGGATTTTATCATTTTACTAATTCTTGATTTCACTGCTACTCCAGATAGTCCTATTTTTTGACCAATTTGTCTGTCTGATTCTCTGCAGTTATTCAGTAAATGGCTTAAAATCTTCACGTCTAAATTGTCTGTTTTGTTAAGTTTCATAGTAATTTAATAGTAAATAGTAGTTATTATATCTACTTGTGTCCTATTTTCATAGTTTTTAGCTATCATCCTTTATATATTGTACATAAACTATAACTTGATAATGGATTATAGGTTTAACCTAGCCAAAAGAATGCTCTTCAACAAGAAAGGTAGTCTAGTTGGTGCAGTACTTGCTGTTTCAATTGGAATTTTAGTAATTAACATTAACTTTGTAATATTTCAGGGAATTTATGATGCAATAATTCGTGACATGACAGATTATCGGTTTGGTGATATCTGGGTAACCCATGAAGAGGATTCAACAATAGAAAGATCAGACATAGTTTACACAAACTGGTTTGAACGTGTTCCGTTTGTCAAGGCGGCGACACCGCGGCTTTCCGGAAGTGCTGATATTGAATTTAGAAATGATGGAATGTTGACAGAAAAATTTGGTGTCTCAGTACAGGGAGTTGATCCAGTATCTGATATTTTAGCATCACAAATTCACACAACAGTTTCTGAGGGTCAGTATGTTTATGCAAGAAATTCTATCGTTGTAGGGGAAACGGTATCAAATGATCTTGGAGGAGTAAGAGTTGGTGATAACATAAGACTAATCATGACAAATCAGTGGGGTGAAGATACAAGCAAACGGTTTGTTGTAACTGGTATATCAAAAACAGCAGGAGGTCAGGGCTTTGATAGAAGTGTAATCGTCCATATTGATACCTTACGAAGCTTACTTGATAGACCTGATGAATCAAATTCTATCTTTGTCAAACTGAATGGAAAAAATCCAGAAGCAGCATTAGATATTAGAACTCAATTTTTGGCTGCTTACGCAAATGATGATTTGAAGGCTGAAACAATTGAAGAATCTGCAGAATCAACTTTAGCTGGCTTTCGATCTGGTATTGCAATGATTAATCTAATTGGATATTTTGGAATGGGGTCATCTGCATTTGCCATACTTACAATTCAGATGATGCTAGTTAACAGTAAAACAAAGGAAATTGGAATAATGCGTGCAATTGGTGCAAAGAGAAAAGACATTATGATTATTTTCATCATGCAGGGAATGATTATTGGAACAATGGGTGCAGCTAGTGGAACTGCAATGGGACTTGGATATACGACATATGCAATGGTCACAAAAATGCAGTTTGGGGGAAGTTTAGCCTTGGAAGTTACCTATAACTGGCAAAAAATTGGTGAAACTGCAATGCTAGCATTCTTTTTGGCTGTTATAGCCTCAATTTATCCGTCGTATAGGGCGACTAAGCTCTTACCAGTGGAGGCGATGCGAACTGTCTGATTCGGTTCTTGAAGTTCAGCACTTGACAAAGATTTACGGAGAGGGCGATACGGAAGTTCATGCGTTGGATGATGTATCATTTTCAGTAAAGAGAGGAGAGTTTATTTTGATTGTTGGAAGTTCCGGTTCGGGAAAATCAACCTTGCTAAACATGATTGGTTTGCTTGATAAACCAACAAAAGGTAAAGTTCTAATCGACGGACAGGAAACAACAAATCTAACAGACAATGAAATTTCTGCGTTTAGAAATACAAAACTTGGATTTGTCTTCCAGTTTGCAAATCTTTTGACTGATCTAACAGTTCTGGAAAATGTTTTACTTCCTGGACAGATTCAACAAGACTCAAACTTGGAAAAGAAGGCAATAGAACTTTTAGAAAAGGTTGGCATGTCAGATCAGTTGTATAAAAGAGCAAACAAGATCTCTGGTGGTCAGGCTCAAAGGGCAGCAATTGCACGTGGACTTGTAAACACCCCTTCAATAGTTTTAGCGGATGAGCCAACTGGAAACCTAGATTCCGTAACTGCGCAAAAAACTGTACAGCTAATGAAATACATGGCAAAAGAACTTGGTCAGACTTTCATTGTTGTAACTCACGATAGACATCAGTTTGGTGATGTCGATAGAATAATCACAACAAAAGATGGCCATGCGTTTGAGGGAGAGCTTCCTGAATCAATGGAGGTTACAATTTGATCCTTAAGTTTTCTTTTATTGTATTAGCTATTTTTGCAGGAATTTTAATTTCGAATGCATATGCTGAAGCTGGTCAACAAGGTGCTCCTGTAGGAGTAATACGTGACCAGATAACTAGTATCAAATTCCTTGATGCTTATTTTGGAACTTCTGCTGAAAAGATCGAGGCTGCACCTGGTGACACAAATATGCCATTTACCGTAATAATGGCAAACGTAGGCACGCAGGATCTAACAGGTATTCGTGGAAAGCTAACGCTACCAGCACAATATACATCGGTTGACGGAAAATTTGGTCAAATTACTGCAGATAATGAGGAAAAGGCAACTGCTGGTAACATATTCGCACTAACATTTTATGTAAACATCAATGATGCCGCTGAGATCAAGAGATTCCCTGGTCACGTTGATATAGATTATTCTAGATTACGTGAAACTGGTGTAAGAACTGATTCGTTTGACTTTACATTCAAACTTACAGGAGATAGTGTTGTT